>WLWI01005350.1_pt1 | contig 10712 bp, 3 predicted proteins | sample 6701501 | NCBI WGS metagenome assembly WLWI01 (sample SAMN12718690, study PRJNA515312) | sponge metagenome | isolation source: marine sponge | host: Mycale hentscheli | place: New Zealand: South Island, Marlborough, Capsize Point | collected 2014-11-01
TATTTACCAAAACTGACATTTGAAAATGTAGTACTTGCAGATAATAAAATACAACAGAAGCCTCTCGATTATAAAGAAGACTCAGTCATCAAGCAGTATTCAGAAGGGGCTGGTGCATTCTATTGCTTGTTTCACATCATCAAATTTGATGGCTATGGCCATTTCTATAACAACAGTGGCTCGTCCTTTTACTTACAGACTGGAATTGTCCATTTCCACAAAAACTCAGTCACCATTTTTTCACACAACTCGGGCTACCGTGGAGGTGCCATGTTGCTATTGGGGTCAATAATGTATTTACATGACAACAGCTCGCTAATATTTGATTCCAATCATGCTCATGAATCTGGTGGAGCTATCCATTCTAGTCCCATAGGAATTCATATGCATTACTACTCTCAAACTTGTTTCATGGAATACGGCCAAGATGAAACATATCGACCTGTTGCTGCTGATAGAAATATTAGCATAATTTTCAGAAACAATGCGGTGCTACATGTAGGGCCAAGTCTGGGCCATTCTTTATATGTATCTTCTCTTCAACCTTGCTTCAGAAGGCATAGATTAATAATTAGCATGCCATCACAGTTTAATGAGACTATTGGAACTTTCACATTTGATCCTGTGGACAGAGATATGGAAATATCAACTGCATTAAATATTTCAAAATTAAACTACGGTGTAAGTCATTCACCTAATATTTTAATGCTTGCAGGAAAAGAAGAAATAATATGGTATGAGGACAGAGATGATTTAGACCAAGAGACTGCTACAACTTACCTTGTTTCCATACTGAAGGAGGAGGGTTCTGGTCAAGTAAGTCTGAATGAGGCATACAGGTATATAACAACCAACAAACTTATGCTTTACGGAAGAGGTGGTGACTCAGCTAAAGTTATTTTGTCCAGCACTGGAGTCAGACGAAGTGACAAACGGTTCAGTGTGAAACTAAGAACTTGTCCACCTGGATTTGTGGAGTATCAAGATATAACATCTCCCACAACGATTACGTGCAAATGTTCAGCAGAAACATCCCTCCAGTACCGAGGGATAAGAAAATGTGACAACACAGAATTTATAGCAATACTGCAAGTTGATTATTGGGCTGGATACGATAAGAATAAGATTGAAGATGAAAACTCTTTGTTAACTGGCCAGTGTCCAATTGGATTCTGTGCTAATGTCAACGATTCTTTTTTACCCCCAACAGCCAATCAGTCGCGCCTAAATGATTTTGTATGTGTTCATTCTCGATTTGGAACTTTGTGTGGTAAGTGCAAGGCAGGATTACAACCACATTTTCATAGTCCTCAATTGGAGTGTAAAAGCAGTAAATATTGCTTCTTAGGCTGGCCATTATATCTGATAAGTGAAATCTTACCTGTCACCATTATATTTGTGGTAATTCTATTTTTTAATGTCCCATTTACTTCTGGCATATTGAATGGCTTCATATTATATAGCCAAGTAGTAGAAATGCTCCCCACAAATACTTACTATCATAATCAATTAGATATATTTTCTGAAGTATTGAATAGAGTGCACTACTTGATTTATATGACATTTAACTTAAAGCCACTGGAAATGAAAGAGTTATCATTTTGTATTTACTTAAGTCAAAGTTCTTTGGACATAATTGCTCTTAATTATGTAACTCTTATATATTCATTTGTTCTCCTGCTGTTTCTGTTTCTAATCATCAGTAAAAACAAATTCTGTTGCCTAAGGATTTGTAAACGGTTTATACCATTTTTAAATTTTGAGCAAGGCATTAAAGTGCATGGATTGATAGCCTTCCTGATTCTATGTTATGCAAATTGTGCCAGGACGTCCCTTTTATTGCTTATCTCTGAAAATTTGTATGCAAAGGAAAAGAAATTCATAAGGTCAGTGGTGTATTACAATGGAGCGCTGGAATGGATGATGGGGAAGCACTTAGGGTATGCCATTCCTGCAATTATTGTTTTAATTCTTGTATGCGGAATCCCCCCACTTTTACTACTCACTTATCCCGCCCATTTTCGACTCCTATCAGCATTAAAAATCGACCAATTGCCACTCACAAGGGTCATTATGAAGCCTTTAGATAAACTAAAACCGATTTTCGACTCTTTCCAAGGGTGCTTCAAAGATCATTGTCGATTTTTTGCCGGGCTATATTTTATATACAGGCTTCTTATAATTATGATTGTGATGCTCTTCAACATTCAAGATGCAAGCTTTCTTTTGGAATTACTCTTCATACTAATGATATTTCTTCATGCATTATTTCAGCCTTACAAGAAAAGTACGCATAATACAATTGACATGCTTATTTTCATAAACCTTTCTCTTATAAATACCATAACATTGTACAATATAAACAATATGGACTTGGATCCCAGTGTGATAATCCTTGGGATAACTGGAGTGATACGCAACATGTTCATTCTTCTTCCTGCAATAATAATGATGATTTATGTCCTCAAGAAGAAATGTTCTTGCCACGGACTAAGAGAAGTACTGCCTCACTCTACAACAACTGCATCAGAAGAAGTTGAGTTCTTTGAGTTTGAAGCCAAAGAATATCGTAGTGAAACACTTTATTCAGAATATGAAAGAGAAGAATAATATTGGATAGCTATTATATTTTTCACTGTGTGGTGCTCAGTACAAAAACGAATATCATTATTTTATATATATTTTGTAGTTAAAAATTGTTTTACAAATGTTGGTTTTAATGTAGCTACAAAGTTTTGCTAGTAACTTTAAATAATATATGTATATCACATAATATGTACCTCCCCCTTCCTTTTAATTATTAATATTAAATATCAGATGTGGCTTGCAGCTATTAAAAGTAACTTCCATTATAAATTGTTATTAATTGGTGGGTGTGGCCAAAATGGGTGTGGTCAAGTGAGCCTCTATTTATTGCACCCCCGTTTTTTATATCTGGATACGGGCCATAGGAAACTAATTTTTATTGGACTTGTTCATTTTATTAACCACCTTGTAGGTAGATATAAAATATATATTCATGTGGATTTGTTTGGATGGTTTGAACACACCATTATTTTACTAAAAGTCTTTCCCCATCTAATTATTTATGTTTTAGTCTATACTAAACTGGTGATGTGCTTCAGCACAAATGGCGAGCAAGCCATTGTGCACAAATTCAAACAACAGGGTAGCTAAAGCATTTAGATTTATATAAATCTAATAAAGTTGATTTTTGCCTTTACCATTACAAAATTTGATGCTAAAAAAAGCAAAAAAAAAAAACTGGCTACATTTAGTAACGTTTTAGATAGCTCCTATTCACCTAATTTAGGAAGGCAACATTCAGTCCATACATTTCTAAAAATAGCTACAAAATATGTAGCTGTAGCTTTTGTAGTATCTATTTATCAACAATAAGCTATTCTAAATGACCAATAGTTCCAGACAAAAAACACACCTGTTAGCTACCTAAAAAAAATGGCCGAGTTTTTTTTAAAATTTATATACATAAAAGTAAGTGTGGTAGGTTTCAATGCATAGTTACCACTTGCCGCAACTGTTTGACTTAAAAAATAAAATGAGTATTTCTAATGATAAATTATAAGACTTACTTACTGATGTAGTATCCAAAAAAACAAAAAAAAAACAAAAAAAAAACAGGAAGAAGCCAGAGTCAAGTTACTTTATGGTTGGTTGTGCTTAGCTGTAACACAATACTTTCACTCAGTATTCACTAAATAGCAATATCAACACAAGACTTACCTTGTATTATTTTCCTGACTATTGGACAATATATTTTTTTCAAGTAAGAACAATACTGATGCGTAAGGCATAAAACTATTACAAAGACCAAGTCAATGTACCGCATCAATGTCAGTGTGCGTATGCATGAATGTTAAGTCGGAATAATTAAATTAGAATAAAATACAACATAAAGTGAACTGCAGCAATGAAATACATACAGTGTAATAAACGAAGCTTAAAAATGTATTGTTGGCAATTGCAACTGCAATACTAATTACATCATTTTTACATAATTCGCTGGGAAAATCCCAACCCTGTCCTCAATCTTGTCTTCCCACCAATACTCCTGGGTTTCAGTCTTTGTGATGATTTGGATGACCTGCCCTTTCCTGAATTCCAAATCACACTTCATCTCAGCTTTGAAATTGAACAGAGCCTGAGCGTTCTCCAGACGATCCCAGTCAGCTTCTCTGGCCAATCGGTCTTTGTAAACTCTTCATTTAGGGTCCACAGGCTGTCTTTGTACTCTTCGAACTGGTTGTTTTTTGCTGGTATCTTTCATGAAATTCAATCAATTAAACAGAGATGGATTGGGTGGAGGATTGGACCGTCTTGGCCCATCGTACTTCTCAACGTCACTCTGCCAAGAGTAGTCATTGTCAGCAGAAGATTCAACGGGTGGCTCAGAAGGAGTAATGGCCGCTGGTTTAGAAAATGTTTGAGCAGGCTCAGTAGCCTTTGGTGTTGATGGCGGAGTGGGATCTGAATATCCATATCTAAGAATAGAAAAAAATGTACATCCATAGCATAATACAAGTAGTGAAAAAGGCTAAACAAAGGACCTAATTTACCTAAATATTTACTTAAAATATCAAGCCAATGCAATGACTTCACTGAGCTCTGTACAAAATCTGAAAGTCAACTACATCACAAGATAGAATACGTAATATGATATTCATTCTCTAACCTTTTACATAAATAATACTAAACCATATGTAGCAGTGTTTTTTTTTTTTGTTAAGTGCCTGTTTTCTTCCCAAACTTTGTACTTATTACTAAGCACTCCACACGCCTTGACTAATGCTGATAGGTGCTCAGTCCCAGTTTATGGGTTACAACTCGCTGTTAAGCGCCCACATTATATAAAGCACACTTTTTTAATTACGCACCCTTTTTTTTAAATAAGCGCCCTTCTTTATTAAGTTCCCATTTCCTTATTGTTTGGAGTTATAAGCGGGCTCTTAACTACCTGAGTCTACTATAGTTCATACCAAAGACGTTTCAACCTCGTAAGGTCTTCATCAGTTTTAAAAACACAATGACACCTAATTTGATTTGCTATAAATTATAATATTACTTATGTAAAAAATGAATATATTATGATGTTGAAGGACATAGTAAATTTGTCTCTATAAGAGAAGTATGTAATCTTCCTTTTTGTATTAAGTTATCTTATTGCAATGTCAACTGTGCGTGATGAATCCATTTTTATCTGTACCCATAGGAGTTACCAGATCAGCCTAAGTCTAGTTTAACACCTACCTACTCATGAGGTCTTGTTGAACTCCATCTGCAGCACCTTTAATAGCAGCTTTACCTGTTCTTCTCCCAGCTATGGACTGAGCCGCTTTTTTACCCACTTTGTCGGCGCTTTTTTACCCACTTTGTCGGCACTTTCCCCAATAAACCCGCCAATCTTACCCAGTGTACCGCCTCCTTCTTCATCTAGGGTGTCATAAAAGGTCTAGTCTGGCGGGCCAGACCCTTTACCTTCTTTTTTATGGGCGGGAAAGGAAAGGGTCTGGAGATTTGATTCTAGACTATATTCCTGCAGCATTGTGCTTTGTTTAATTTTCTGTTTATGAGAAAAGAGGGAAGTTGCTAGTATTGGGCAAACCAAGTTAGGTCATGTGCTGTCCTTACTCTACTGCAAACTGGTATTACTTGCAGACACATCATTTGTATTGCTCAAAATGTTTTGGTATAGATACTCATTGTGTAATGGGCTTTGTTCCCACACAGAGAAGTACAGCTATTTGACTGAAATGATTCAGATTTGTGGCTTCAAAGTGCTAGGAGAAGATACCAATATTAAAAAAAAAAAAACATCGCTGTTGCAGCTGGCGATTTATTACTGCACACACCAATGCAGACTACAACAGTATTATTGCTCAGACGCTAAGGGTAGAGACACAAAAGTACAATATCAACTGATGATTTATGTCTTGCAACTGCTCTTTGTTCATGCCTTCCCAGGTTGTAACACAACCTCAAGATTTTTTGATGTCGAATTGGTAAGAAGGCAATATTCCAAATTCTTGTCAAAAAAAATCCAATATTATCGACATGTTCAAAGAGTTTATAACACTATATCATTCAGAAGCTATATACCATTGAAAGCCTTGGGCAGAAAAGCAATGATCATTCTGTTTGGTTGAATGTAGCTAAATCTCATTAGTATCATTCTGGTGTAAAAGTTCTAGTTTATCAAGTTATATAAAATCTAAAGCTCAATTTAAGTAAAAATATAGAATACTTACAGTGTTTGGTGAACACGGGTTGTTTGTCCACTCAGATTTTCTTACCAGTTTAAATAGGGCCTATTTATTTAGAAACTCAGCCAATTTACTGTTTGCTGACCAAGATAACGATAAATATAATTCATCATAGACTCTATATGCCACTATTTATGCTTTAGCTGTCCATTACTCCTATCTATATAGGTACAGTTCTCTATGGTTATGGGGATGCTATTTACCACCCTCCATTCAACTGCTGCTTGTAGCTACCACAATTTCATGTCATCATAAAATTATATAATATATATTGTAGCTTGTCATCATAAAATTATTAATATATGTTAATTTTTTTGTATAATTAATAAAAATTGAAATTTAACAAGTAGATAGAAAATATAGTAAAATCATGAATAAAATGATATGAAGGACAAAGTAATACTGGAATGTGTGTGGCCATAGCTAAAGGTGTAGGTGATGTACTGGATTCTTCACATTGCTGTAGTTTAAATACACGCTTAAGCACACAACAATCAGACTTACTTGAGGATGCATTCAGCCGCAGTCCTGCGGTTATTTTTCTCGAAGATTTGTGCTACACTTAGTAGCTCCGGATCACCCTCCGCAACCTTCAGCCAGTTTTAGCGCACAACTAGAAGCTCATCTACGATAAACTACGAGGGATTAGTTATAACCAGGCATATATTGAATACAGGCGTGGAAGAACCTGCCATAGCTTCTTTTTCAGTCAACAAGTAAACATATGGTAATAATGCGCACCTTGGACCCGCCCCGTTTTTACTGTGGGCGTCTACAGTCCCGCAGTTTTCTTATCAAAGAACTCATTTCATTGGTTAATCAAATCATGTGACCAATTATAGCGCCGCGCGAGGGCTAGGGCTAGGGCTAGGGTGTGACCAATCCAGAAGAATTCTTTGATAAGAACTGCGGGATGGCTCGTGGGCGTCGACGTTTTCGCGCGTTTGAGCTACTACTGTCATGTGACCTTAATTGGTTTCCGGTTTCGCCAAGTGCATTCCTCTTTTGCCACATTTGTGGTCGCGCCAACTCAACGTGGACATACTTTAGTAATTCTGAGCCATTTTACTCATACTTTAATGGTTGTGCACTAATTTGTTAGTAAAGTAACGTATAAAATGTGTACTTCTTACGTCAAGTTCAATTGTATGTGGACGTCTATAAAATGTGCGTACAAATATTTGTTCTTCTATGAGCTCCGAGCTGAAAAGTATCCTATGGAGAGTTCCAAAAAAGGAAGTGACTGATTCGCACACTACTGGCATAGCCTCAGCTAGAACCTCTATTATACAACACCAGCTCGCAAAGATTTATGACAGGACAGTAAGAAACCCCCCCCCCCCCCCCTGCAAAATTTAATGGCATTCCACGGCTGGGGGGGGGGGGGGGGGGGTACGTGCGCTGGAGTAACCAGACCCTAAGTAAAGGGTCTGGGTTGAGAGACTAGGATTTTTTTGGTTAACTGGTTTTTGTTCTGGGGCTCCGGCTTCTTTCTACCCCCGCTGGCTTTGGGTCTTCACTGTACAGTCATCTATTCTAATAGTCTTGCAAGCCGGGCCCTTTAATTCAATTCAATAAATCAATAACTGAAGTACGGTAATTATCAAGTTTGAGAGCATCAGCGGAGAAGGTGAGCGCTTTGATTGATTCAGTTGATGTGACAACAATCGTGATTGGCTGTCTGATGTGGTGCTGCAAAGTTGGGTAGCCATTGGGTATTTCCAGTTTAAGAAAGTACAGATTTAAAACTCATTAAACAGTAAACTCAGGTATCCAACTGTCTTGTTTATTTATTTATTTATCCTATCACACAGGGAGGTTGGAGAAAAGGGTGCAGGAGGGGTGACTGCACACCACTTTCACATTTCATAAGATAGTAGCTATGAATGTAGCCACAGGTATAGAAAATGGAGGAAAAAATTGCAATATGGATAGAACAAATAAGAGATTATCTTTGAATAAAGCGTTCTCCACAAGAGTTGGAGAAAAAGTGGATAATGGAGTTTAAAATTATGGTGGCCTCACTCCCTCCACTTTTTACCTTTTTATAATATGGTTACATGCAGTTACCTTTTCTCCAAAAAATAGTATTTTGTAAAAGTATGTTATGGGATACAGTTGGCAAGTAATGTAGATGTCAGAATGTATCTAACATCCCTTGGCCTTACTCAAGCTACTTGAGCCTTCGTCCCGATCCCACCACACCACCTTTTCATCAAGGTTTACTCTTTAGCCCAATTGATTTGCTTAGAGCTGCAGACATTTTTCTCACCTATAGGTGAGAAAAATGTCTGCAGCTACACATACATTTGTGGCAGTCAATGAAATGAATGTTTCTATAGAGGAATCCAAATGGTGAATTGAACTGATCAGAATTAATAATATACATATACACATGGTTTTATGTACGATTATCTTGATAACATCATCTGTCCGTCTACTGGTCTGTGGTCTACAATACTCAATTATTAGTTGTAATATTTAGACCATTTTTTTCTCTCATTGATCAATAGCAGGCCCATACTGAGACCATTTTTTTCTCTCATTGATCAATAACAGGCCCATACGCAAACATTGAAAAAGGGGGTGTAAGATTAGCTTGTCCTGAATCCCGCTGTATACCAGTCAGTGTAGAATTTTGCAAGTTATGATTTACTTATTAAGTTCTAAAGATGCAATTTAAATGTTGAAAACCAATAATAAAATTAGTCTGGCGTACACAACACCTCTTGGAGCGATTAGGTACTGGCGGTATGAAACAAGTTAATTGTGGTTTTAGTAACTCAAGTGGTGGGAAAGCTTTAAGTGTTCTGGTTGCTTAACTTAGTTGCCAAATGAAAAGGGCCAAGAATGAATGCCACTTGATTTAACAAATCCTTGGCATTGGCTCTTGCTCTAAAGGTAACTATGGAGCTAAATTATTACATGTATTTAATTTTATAGTGGAAGTATATTCTTTTTTTCCTAAACTAACTGGATAGCATTACTATTACTATTGTGTTTAATTAAATAGGCAATTTTTATGCAAGGTGCAGTGCTTAACAATAGCTTATATCCTGTAATAGCTAGCTTGTGTATAGTAGTAACGCTGAGGGTCTGCACCCTTGGTGCTTCATTATTGATATTTGTGTTATAGTAAACAACTTCTCTGCTTTTAAGTTGTACCTATACTACCAAATAGAATATCTTGAATTGGGAGCATGCCAAGATTTTGTTTTTGTTTTTGTTTTTCAAGATTCTTTAGCATTGTGTTTGTAGCTATTGATATTCTAACTGAAAAAAAATTTCAATAATATATAGAATTAAGCATAACACTATAAAAAATGGGGTGTTTGGATAACTCAGTTTTGGTGTTAAGTAGGAGGCACTGCCTGGACACCCCAGTTTAAAGCTTTATATTATTTCCATAGTGAGTCACAACTAAAAGATATTTGAAATGGGGAAACTAAAAAAGATCAAAAGAATGATTTATGTGCAATAGTATCAATATGAATATGCCAATATGTACGTGATAGCGCCTGCAGGGCTTCTAGAAGTCATAGGTCTGGGTCATAAATCCCAGGCCTCTTTCTAAAATGCTAGGCACTACAAGTGCTGTCTAAGAATGTGACCTTCCGTAGTGGATACCAGCACCCACCCTTGTCAGGTTAATGTTTATAGATTGTTCAATATAGTACCAAGTGACTGATATATAGAAAATGACTAACTGAACAGAATAATATGAGAAAAACTGAAATTCATGTAATGAATCAGACTGACAGTAAGTACAGGTCAATGCACACAACAAAAGAGCATCAACAATTTGCAAAAGAGTGTTAAATTAGTATGTAGCTACTATGTAGAGTATGTATGTATATATATATATAATATATATATGTTTGAGGGTTGTAAATCCTCAAGCCTTGTTGACCTTTGAACTAACAATTCAAAGGATCAAAACCTTCGCCACTCCCTCTAGCTAACCACTGCCAATTCAATGCGAGCTAACAGCTATCGTCGTTGCAGGCCTGGGCAGACTGAGAGCTATAGTCGCAAGCTCAAGTATAGTTTGACCTTTGGGTAGATGGCAAAAGTTAAAGACATGCAAATCACAAGACATTTATGAGATGCAAGATGGTACACCAACATTGGGTTTCTATCTCAATGAATATCATTATGTGGTGAGAAATAGAGCAAACCAGACACAAAGGTGTGTGTGCGTATGACAAGTGTTAATGGGTACTGATAATGATCGTTCTTTGAAAGTCCAAGCTAGAGTTCGAGAGTTCTGGGAAGTTCTGGCGGTTGTTCTGGTGTCCTGAACAATATATATATATATATATTTATTGCAGCTTTGATATTTTTACTTGAATATTTCCGCATCACGCGAGCGTTCTGTATTCTCCCATATTGTACGGTTTATATTGTACGCTCCTTGTAGCGCGCGCGTAG
>WLWI01005351.1_pt1 | contig 10712 bp, 4 predicted proteins | sample 6701501 | NCBI WGS metagenome assembly WLWI01 (sample SAMN12718690, study PRJNA515312) | sponge metagenome | isolation source: marine sponge | host: Mycale hentscheli | place: New Zealand: South Island, Marlborough, Capsize Point | collected 2014-11-01
ATATTCATCTACTGGTATGTGTGGATATATTCTCTCGTACACCTTGTGGTTGTACAGCCATGGAACATGTTGCAAGTTCAACCAATAATAAGTTTATGTCTGTTTGGCATACTTACAACATCTTCATATGTTACAATTATAGTATCATTATGTATAGCTCACCGCAAAAAGAATTGGTTTCTCATAAATCCAGCCAGAATTAATCCCTACAAACTAGTTTATAACATCACGAGCTTTGCGAGACAACACAAAGTTCCTATTCAACGTAGTGCTTTTACATACTGTGAAGATGAGATACCTACTGGAGTAGATCTTGCAAAAACTAAATATGGAGGTCCATACACTACAGAAGATGTAGAGAATGTTAAAGCATTTTATGGAATTTTAAAAATCCTACTGTGTTTATGTCCAGTATTTTTGGCAACTTTTGCAGTAGATTCTTCATTATATTGGTATGTTGAAAAATTTCAAATAAGTTCAATAACTTATCATTATTTATTTGACAACAATACGTTATCTTCTTTAATAGTTGTGATACTAATTCCATTACATTTGTTCTTTTTCAGGCAATTTAAATATTGCTACTCTATTAATATGTTAAGAAGACTTGGTATAGCTATAATTTTCTTAATTTTGACTTTGATGTTAATAACAGCGTTTAATGTTCCACTTGCACTGGTCGACAAAGAATGTATATTTACTCCTCACTACTATTTCAGATCTAACTATACCTATTATAACACTCAGGCTGATTGGTATAGTAAGCATAATATTGTAACTGATAATGATTTAAAAATACCACCAATTTTACTTCTTCTTCCAAGGACTTTGTATGGTATATCTAATGTATTGCTGTATACAGCTCTCTATGAGTTCATATGTGCTCAGAGTCCTCCATCCATGAAGGGATTGATTATTGGATTATCCTTTGCTTTAAAAGGAGTCTTTCAAGCAATTGCTGCTTCCTTATTACTTGTATTCATCTATTTTCCAATATCATACAGCAGTTGTAGTGTGCTGTACTATGGAATGAATTTACTACTGGCGGCTTTTACTTTGATAATTTACTCATATTTTTCCAAGAAATACAAATATCGTCAAAGAGATGAGATATGCAACATCTATCAATATGCTGAAGATTATTATTCAAAAACTGAAGAGAAACATTTTTAAAATACATGATCTGTTTTAACTGTTAACAATTTTTGAGTGGCAAACATTTTCATATAAACAGTTTGATTCATCATTAGCTAGTAATAGTGCTTTTTATATTTTTAACACTAAGTTTTTTTTAAGTTTGTGTCATGCACTACCTTTGTATTTTACCATTGTCCTTTATACTATAGAAACATAAGATAATCCCTATTCACTGAGTTTTTGCCTGTCAACAATTTTAATATGCTGTTTGTTCATAACTTATATTTAGTTGTAAATGACATTAATTACGTTCCAGAGAACAATTAAAAAAGTTCACTTCACAATTATTTTCTCAGACTTCTTTTACCCATTAGATATATTTTCTCTCTTTCACAGGTTTTTTTTTAACAATACAGAATTAAAAATATTTGGTCACCAGTGGGAATTGAATCTAGGATTGTGCAAGCGCTCTGCCACTGAGCTAGGACAACCTGCCGGCAAACAAACACTCCAATCCTGTATTTATACTATTAAAGGGTACTGTTATGCTATAGTCTCACTCTCAACAAACCAATTAAAAAAAATTGTCTTTTTTCAAAGATTCTTTTTATTATTATTTTTTTTAAATTTATTTATTTATTTTTTTTGGTGGCGACTAAATATTTTTAAAATTCTGTATTGTTTAATAAAGCCGGTTAATGAGTGAGAATACATCTAATGAATAAAAGAAGGCTGAGAATGAAATTGTAAAGTGATAATTTAGTGGAGTAAAATATTTTACGGGGAAAAGGAATCATTGAAAAAATAGAATTTTGGTTGGTCTGTTGAGAGCGAAACTGTAGCACAGCGGTACCCCTTAAACTGTATAAATACATGAATTGGTAGCCAAAAAGCCTATGAAAGAGAGAGAATACATCTTCTTTTACAAGTTGGTACAGACAAAGTTTAGAAAGACTTCACTACAAATGTTTTCATAAACAACTAGCACACATCATATCAAGAGATTTAAAAACTCCCAATGCTGTTAATTTTATGAAAGGAAAGCGATAATATTGTATCTTATACTAGCTTTTTGTGAATTTTTCTAAAAAAGTCTGAATTCAGAATTTATTAATAATACAAAATTGTTTTTTATCAATTTACGGTCATTATTTGGACTTTACAAGACAGGTTTTGAAAATACATGAGGTGCAGATTTTAATGGCTTACACCACTACCAAATATATTTTACACCTATTGTCAGTAATCACACTCCCCCTTCAAAATGAGTAGCACTTCTGAAAGGTATTTCATTGCTTCTTCTTCTTATGTGTATTCTCTTTCTTACACAGGCTTCTGTTTACACAGGCTTCTGTTTACACAATAAGGAATAAAAAATATTCTTAATTCTTCTTCTTCTAAGTCGTAATTCTTAAGAGCCCAAAATTTCATGAAAAGCGAATAATCAATTGTCATTTTCTCCTTTTTCAACTTCATGACAGAGTTACAGAAAGATTAACCTGTGATATACTAAACTTTAAATTTGGAATCTTAAAAACTGTCTAGCACATTCTAAAAATAATAATTGAATGATTGAAGAGGACTAGGCAAGAAGTCGACTCCAGGATTAAGTTTTAATTAACATAATTAGTTGTTAGAACCAGAAAATTGATATGATTAATTCCCTATTCCAATAGATTCATTATTATGCTAGAGCAAGTCTGATGGATTTGTACTGTCAATAATAGTGTGATGTTGAAAAGCTCAGGCTTTTTGTGATGCTCTTGTTTGTTTTAAGTGTCAGTGACTGTTTAGGCAATGTTTATTATTTGTTGATCAAATGTGTGAAGTGATATTTAAATCACTGCACATTAATAAACCATCTGTGACCTTTGATATCCTCTAATCCACATTGAATTAAACGAAGTATTTTGTAACTGATGAGCTCTCTCTGACATTTTGAAACTTTGATGCTTATACTTTTAATAAAGTTATATAACTTTCCCAAACTTTAGGAATAATAATAATAAGCAACAACAAAAATGCCCGGGCATTCATGCTAGGAGTCGACCTCGTCACATACGCCACTAAACAGAATATTTAGACTTCTATTTAGACGATCTTTACCCGTACCATTCGAAGAAATTGAATTGTTTACAGCTTTGAATTCTTTTGCGGGAGTAGTTAACACTTAAATCTTGTGGTGGTAGCTATGTCCAGTGAACAAGTGAAAGTGTTGTAAGTTACAGCTACTGCTTAGCTAAAGAACAGCACAAAGTAAATTTTAACTAATAATAAATATTTTAACTGCCTTTACACAACATTTGGGAATACAGTAGTAAGCATAGGGTTAGGTTCAAACCTGTCGCCAATTCCTTAGAAGTACACTGTTGTTGTTTTTTTCTTCGACCCTCTCGTATTTTTGTGTTAGCTCAGTCTTTGACCCCTTCCCAAAGTTCACTAAGCAGAATCCTCTGGTTTATCTATCATTACCAGTGTTGGGAGGGTAGACTGTCTCCTGGGGTGGAATGTCCACCTGGACACTGCGCCCTAGGGTGGTTTGTCCCCCAGCCGGCTAAAATGTCCCACTTACCTTTACCAAATGCGCACGTGTCTTTGAGTTCTTACTTCAACATGACCACAAACAGCATGGAATATGAAGCCATATACCAGTTTTTGTGGTGTGGACAGTACCCAGGCGGTTGCAGTAAGAATGAAAAAAGAGTTCTTAGGGGCAAAGCTAAGGACAATTATAAAACAGAAAAATATTCTTTGTTTTACCGGCCTCCAGGAGGCACTAGCTGGAAGAAAGTTCCAAGTTTTCCTAAGGAGAGAACTCACCTTTTCCTAAGGAGAGAACTGTATTATTGATATTTGTCATTCTCTACCAGAAGGTAATTGATGGTGTTAAAAGCTTATACTGAATACTATATTAGAAGAGATAAGATCTCCTTGCTAAATTGTTACTGCGGTGTTTCAACTTGGCAAGTGTGCATTGACATTTTCTTCTATTAAGGTAAACTGCAGCTTTTGAATTGCCTAAGTTTAAAGCTGTTTGATGTAATATTTTGAAAATAGTGTTGGAACTAGCAGCTTAGTTTATCCTCATTAAACAGTATTTCTCCCTGTTCTGCTAATAACTTTTTAAATAGTTTTACCAAGTAATATACTATATCATGTAACACAATATAGCAGCATAATATACAATATAGCATGTGAACCCAGAGTTAATTGACTTCTAAATGGCCCTACATCATGGCAGCTGCCTTCTAGGCTAAGACTGCTGGGCACTGTTGTATTTCGATTAGAGACTAAGTGGTGATGTTTAAACTATTATTTTTAATAAACTTGTGAGTGTGTAATATATGTGTGTGTGTGTGTATATATATATATATACAATATGTATGTTATGTATGTATGTATAATATGTAAAGTTGTTAGCAAACTTTCCTACTTTGTGCAGTTTTGGAAGAAATCCAACGCAGCAGGTAGCTGAGAGTCTTTATTGGAAGTCCATGTGGAATGATGTGAAAGAGTATGTAAGAACCTGCCCCGTTTGTCAGACTACAAATGAAGCCAAGTTTGTTAAGGAAGCTGTACCACTTCATCCAATTCCAATCAAACCTGAAGTATGGAGACAGGTATGCATTTTTTTTCCTTACTAATGTTGCTATAGACCCCTTGCAGTGATGTAATTTTTTATTACATAAGCATCCTGAAGTTATCAAATGATTTAATAAATATTGTTTCAGTTTGTATTTGTACTTGCAATTTAGTAACTTTGAGATTAGCCATTTCATTATATGAAGAGCCAGCTAGATACAATCAAGGAAGGGAAGGTAGAGGACAATAAAACATCAGATATAACAGCAAAGCTTAACAGTATTCATTTAGCCCACTTGGGTTGTTTAACGACCGTAGTTTCATTGGAAAAACAATTCACTTTTAGTGGAAGTGGACAAGTATTCCACCACACAATGAAGTGCTTTATTCTTTTTCCTTGTAAATTTAATTAATTGTTTTATATTTTATGACATTTAATTTAGGAGCTTCTTTGATCTGAACAACAATATCTATAGTTGATAAGAAATATCAAGTTGGAATTAAAATAACAAGTTAGCTAATGGTCAATGAACTAAAGAATTACATCTTTTTAATAAACAAGAAACAAGCATTATCTAAACAAGGATCAGTATGTGCAGAGTGCACTGTAATACATTTGACTTATGAACTAGTTTTACTAGTCCTACATAAAGTTTTGATTATTTATCTATTCACTATTTCTCTTCTTTTTTTAAACCTATGTTAAGGGGGGGGGGGGAATCTTAACCATTTATATACATCATAGCGCTATAGCTAAAGTTTTCAATTATTATGACAGAGTTTGAATTGTGATAGCTTGGATTGTGATAGCTTGAATTGTGATACCATTAGCATCACTGCAGGGGGAATAGCTATTTGTATCCTCTTCATCTTAACATCATCAATGGTTTCATTATGTAGCGTCACTTCTGAGATATAGTAATCAATGTTTTATCTCTTTATCTCTTATAAACTCTTCATCTTAGTCATCAATGGTTCCATTATTACGTAGCAGCATAACTCCTTCGAATATAATTACCTTCTGATCTCTTGATCTTGTCCTCATCAATGGTTCCACTGTTTTATGGATTCAGTTTGGCTAATGTGTGTAGGTGGGTATAGACCTTATTGGACCACTTCCTAAGACCAAACATGGAAATCGTTACATTGTAACACTTATAGACTACTTTTCAAAGTGGCCTGAAGCAGCAGCTCTTCCCAATAAGTAAGCTCAAGGAGTGGCAATATTCATTCATATATCGTATGATCTGCTGTACAACATAAAGCTCCAATTCAACGCATACTGTGAAGTGATACCTTCTGGACATAACAGATATTACACCACATTTATACGAAAGTTTTATCTTATCAAATGTATCACTACTTTGTTATGACAACACCTCATCATCAACCATATACTTACTTGCCATTAGGAAATTTATGTATTATTTTTCTATAAGTATGTTGAAAAACATGCGGCTAGGGAGAGAAGTTAGCATTGGTAAAGATCGTCAAACGTTGCGCAATTGCGCCAAACACGCTAGCAAATCAACGGTTATGTGCCAATGGTTATATAGTTTCTATATAATACCTAGCTAGTTCTTCCAGCCCCCTTTGTTTTCACAAATTATACCTTGTATTTTTTTAGGAAGGTGATTCAATTCATGATTTTGTTCAAATGTTCACTGTGAAGAGTATCCAATACAAACCACCTTATATCACTAGATTATTGATATGCACTAGCTATTATGCTTTATAATTGATACATTTTACCGCCGCTGACATATGCCTATTTTATGAGCTATTCTATTGTAGATTGGAATAAGCTAAATTTAGTGTAACTTATTGTGTACCATGTGAAATTATATAGCAGTTTAGATGTATAGAAGAGTCTATGTTCGCTTTTGTCACAGTGACTTTTTATTGTAGGTTTGTGTGTAACTGTATATGCCTAAGTGTATAATTATGTATATGTGTGAGTATAACTGTATATGTGTGTGTGTGTGCGTGCATGCTGACGTTGATTTTTCTAGATGGAAAGTAATTTAACTTTAAGTAATCAAAAGTAGCTCAATAAGAATGATAACATTATTTTGTCCACTCCACTTATTGGAATTCAATCTTGTTGGATTTCATTAATTACCAATTGATTGCTAGCTAGTTTGTATGCTTTGAAAATCATGTGGTCACCAGAAAATTCTTAATAATGGATACATTTTTAAAATCTATAATGTGTCTGCATTCTTCAAAAGCATAATTACTCTGTAGCATGACTTAGAGGAAATAAATTCATTATTTTGTAAAGCATTTATCAACAGTAAGTACAATAAATATAGCTACCTAACATTATTCAATTATTGCTGAATGAAGATTTAGCATTTCATGTGATTTGTGAATGTCACATATTATTTGATTTGTGTTTTATTCCTCTTTCACTTTTGCACCATTGCAGAAATGCTTTGTCACGAGCTATAGCTATACAATATATATATAAATAAGTTTATCTAAGCGTCTATTAATCTTGTGATTGAGATGAACATTTTTTTTTAAAACACACAGTGGAGGAATGACTCTCTAAAACATAAATGCTAAATTGTTGCAGTGATTATATAATATTTGTATAAATTTTGTTGACTTAATTGTGTCATTAATTTAACAACAGTTTGAACTGTGCTTGGCTAGTTTTTGTCAAAAGTGTATCAATACTTTTATATTTCTTTCCACCAACCACGAGTATTAATTACATCAAATACTTCTTCCATGAGTTAAAACATTGTGGAGCCATATCTGACATAAACCACAAACAGGATTTAAATTCCTTGCATTTCAACTTTATATGGACTCCAGTATAATTGCAACTTTGTCTTCCATATTAAAAATAGCATATGCTAGCTACTGGGATGCCTTCTTGACAGTCACCTAACACTAGTAATGGAATTAAATGAATATTATAATTATGAACATTGTAGGTTGTGTCCATATACATACAACAATTGCACCATGTTTGAGTAGCATATCTTTTTAAAATTCTGTTTAAATAACTTGAATTGGTTTGGGCATCACATTTCTGATCATGACTTTAATGACTCTAGCCACTTTAATTCATTACACTTCAGCTAAAAGGAATGTATTTTTAAATCCTTATAATTGTCCCTATTATAACTTATTTGATAATTACTATAACAGTACTTACTATTCTAACTAGTACAACTATTCAGACATTATTACTTATGAATCTGTAAGTTTTCCAGCAATGTTAGTCACTCTTCCTTGATGATGTTATTATGCACAGCTCTGAGTTCATGTGTGCTCAGAGTTCTCCATCCATGTAGGGAATGCTCATAGGATTGGCTTTTGCTATTAAAGGAGTTGTTCAAGCTATTGGTGGACTCATATCAATCATTTTGGTTATTTGTCATCATCATCCTCCAAGTATGGCTCATTGTACTGTGGATTAAATCCACTACTGGCTATCATTTCATTAATAGTGTTCACATACTATGCTAAAAAAATACAAATATCATAAAAGAGATGAGATATGCAACATTTATCGGTATAAGCAGAAGATTATTCTCAAAAACTGAAGAGAAATCTTAACTTACCATTTTTTTAATTTAGTTGTGTAGTTATATTATTTTAAGATTAGTTCAAGAGAACTTCATTTATAGATATTTTCTATTTAGCTGTTATATTTTATGAACATGACCATAAGTATTATCAAAATAGTTTATATTCATTTTAAACTCCTATTTATATAATTTGTTACACATCTCAATAATAGGGATGTCCACTTACCACGCTAAACTGGGGATTAGTGTTGCTAGCATGAATAACTCATATAAAATAGTAGTGATTTAGCTAAGCCACACTTTCACTTTGTGGTTCACTATAAGTTTCAGCTCATATCGTTAAAGTGACCTACTCAAAACAACAACAACCAAACCCTGAACTGTGTTGTTTGAGGGACTAGAGAATAGAAAAAGTTGAAAACTTTGCATAGAATTGTACAAGACACTTCGAAATAAGACAAAAGTGGTACAAAAATCAGGCAAGTTCGGAGGTATGAATATCATTAACAGTACTGCTATCAGGTAAGGTGGCGTGAAACAAGAAGGACATTGAAGTTAGTCTTGTTCTGGAGACTGTGTCCTGGGCATTTTTTTAATTCCAAATGACTAGCCAAAACTTGGTCATTAATATAGAGCCTTTACTTGTCAAATTCCTTGGGCATTGTTCTAGCATGGATTAGGCCCAGTGACTTTTCATGATTAATTGAAAAGTGTATATTTAAGAGATAAATACTGTAGAAAATGACGCTTTTTTTTTTTTTTACATATCTGTGGAAATTATCACATATTATTTAAGTTGCTGCCACTAGAATTTTACAATGCATTTACTGTAACTTATTAACATTGGTTATGTTTGGGACCTCCGAAGAACCCAAACAATAAAGATATATGCCAGACTATTAACACTTTGAACTTAATGAACCCATTTCATCATATGTACATCCCTTACCTCACCTTAATGTTATTCATGTTTAGTTCTACCCACAGGTCACCCTCATATGTTATTTCCTTATAACTTCACGCATAGTTTCTATTAAATTGAATTGGCAAGTATTCTGTTAGCCTCTGTAGACCTGAGCGTATATAACGCGTTTAGGAGTGCGCCCCTTTTTGATTCACTGCGGCAAGACTGCAAGCCTAGCGGCCAGCGGTTGCGCCCAGATCTGAGTCTGCGTCGTCACTGCAAGCTAACCAACCAACTAGCTAGCAAGACTACGACCCTTTTCCTGGTCCTTCAATTAGGAGGTCATCTGTCCAGGAAATGCCTGTACAGGTTATAAGCATTCCATTATATGGATTGATCTGCAACAATGAATGCAGATAAATATAGCAGAAATATATATACATGTAAATATATATTTATTTATTTGTTTTATTTATTCCAAGATATCTTCACAATGTTACCTTTAGGTAAGTGACTATGAGATAACTCAGGTTATCACATAGTGTTATCTCATGGCTGTACTGTGCAAGCTCATTACCCTAGTAGTTATAGCAACCCCTGGCTTACATGTTTTTACAGCTACCTTACTCTAGTGGAGCCTATACCCAACCAGGTTAAAGCAGCTGCTAAAATGTCAGCTGGGGGTGTGGTGAGCCCCTAGAGAGTTTTATGGCCAGCTTTATACTAGAGTTACCATCAAACTACTTCTATGAAGATATCAAGCATGGAATAAACCACTTATTACACTCATCAGAGTGATATGGCTAGATATTTCACTCTCAGGCTTTATTTTTACTCTGCCTCTGGCTCATGAAAATAAATTAGCCTGCCCATGAAATATTTTGTCATATCACATTTTGACTCATGTAATAAGTGCTATTTGTATAGTGAAAATAAGTAATAAGTAACTGAAGGAAACGTGAAAGTATGAATATGTCAAATCTAATATTATGAGTTTATCAGTAGTGTGATATGGCCCAACAAATGGCTAGCAACCTAGCCGCTTATATTCATTAAACAAAAACACACAGTATTGATACTTTAAATGAATTCTTAAATTACTTTGAGCTTCAACTTAACCATTCAAGGTCAGCATTTTTTGTGTTAAAGTCAGTGACTGCCATTAATGTTAGGATAATCTGTATAGGGGTTACTGCAGTGCTACCAATACTACCAGTGCGACTAGTGCTACCGTTATGCCATAGTAACATTATAATTGATGTTCATAAATTGTGACTTTTTATACCTAGGTGTATAGCCGAATGTTTAATGTCAGTTTTGTATCAGTTTTAGTGAACTATATAAATGTATATATATTATAATATATAATTATATGATATAATATTATATAATAATTATGTATCTGTTTGAAACTTGATTAATCCATCCATTTTCCTCATAACTATTACTCTAAACATATTACAACTATGCTAAATGCTACACAAACAAAGTAGCAATACAAGAACTACTGGGGGGGGGGGGGGGGTGCCTCTCTGTTGTCG
>WLWI01005355.1_pt1 | contig 10708 bp, 9 predicted proteins | sample 6701501 | NCBI WGS metagenome assembly WLWI01 (sample SAMN12718690, study PRJNA515312) | sponge metagenome | isolation source: marine sponge | host: Mycale hentscheli | place: New Zealand: South Island, Marlborough, Capsize Point | collected 2014-11-01
GCTGCACATCTTCCAGCAACAAATGACCAAACATGGCTAGCGCCACTTTGTATACTGATGCCATCCAGATAATTATCATCAAGATTATCTTTTTGAATATTTGATCTTCCGAAAAAACCATCCAAAGACATTATTCCATATCCAGTAATTTCACCACACACTTTCGAATATGAAATACCAAATGTACTGTAAGGAAGCGGGGTACATCCTCCTCTAAATTCACTTTTAATACAAGTTTTATTTCCTTGTACCGTTTGAGATCTCAATCCAGGAGGACAGTTGTAGAGGTCTAGTCTGCGACTCTCATCCACCCTCCAGTGATATTGCCACAGGTCATGTCCATGTCACAGTACACTCTGGTCAATTCTCCGGTAGAAGATGGCAGAGTATAGTAGCCAGATGATGCATTGAGGTTCTTCAGAGCTGCACAAGAGGTAATGTTGGGAATTTATAAGTAACTCTGTCCTAGCACTGTTGGAATACAAACGAGAAATAGTTGTTAATAATTGCAAGTATTGCTGTGAAATATTCTCAGAATGTGAAATTGCTTGCAGTAGAAAATTTGAGGACTCCTCTTCTACAAGATTTGAAAAATTGGTTACTTGTAGAAAAAAACTGTTCGAGGACCTTTCACCAGTAGCATTTAAATGTCGAATGTTGTCATCAAGAACCTTTAGCTGTTTCTCAATGCTGGAATTTAAAGCTGCCATATCATAACTTACTTGCTCATTAGTTCCTACGAATATGACAACTAACAATACAACAATTATTGACACAGCAGCATTAGCAACCAGTGAAAGAATGAGGGCTGCATTCAGCCACTTTTTAAATTTTTTGCCTTCTATATCAAAATCATTTTCATTGTTTCTTTTGCTCTGAGTAGTTACGTTGTCATTCTCCTTAGCATAAGTTGCTTGTAGTGTGTTGGATCCTTTGCATTTTTTATTCACAACAGCATAGATGCTGGAATCCATACTTTCCTCTCGGCGAGGTGCATTTTTTTTCTTCTTGCTCAAATCGACAGTAGCGTACAAGTCACTACCACTAGCAGAATGTGCGCTCATCATACTGACTGACTTGCAGTTGGCATCAGTCAACAGCTGTTATATACCAACCTGTTTATTTTTTCAGCACAATTGGCATGAACTCAATATGAAATGTTATGTTTCAGCTAGCTATTGTTATCTCTTTGTAAACCTCACCATCCAGCCCTGACTTAGGAAACAAGAAGAGCAAGTCATACTTGGCCTAGCCTATTTCTCAGGCATACCTTTTTTGTTTTTCAGTAGTTCAAGCTATAGCTAGTATTATTATAACAAACAAGGCTATATTGTCTGTACAATATGCTAACAATGTTTACACAACAAAGTTTGTTTGTTATTATTAAAGCTAGCTATGCACTCAAAATTTGTCCTATTGTTGTGTCTACACACAGCTGGTGTCCAGAACTAACTTGTTCATAGCTCAGTATAGCTATGCTATAGCAGCCCTGATGTCAACTTATAATCTGACAAGGATTTTGGCAATAGCTACATCATAACTTGGTTAAACCTTTCTGTACAACCTTTATTAGAAGAAATTGGAGCATGAGAGTATAAGTCAGTGTACCTAATTAGCTACCCAGCATTCTCTTCCTCTCCCACACATCATGCTGCACCCACTCCAACTAAAGAGGTCAATTTTATGAATGTTCAGTGCATGCACATAATATAATCATTAAAGAGTGGATTTTTTTAGCTTTTTGCTAATTCTGCTATAATTTCTCAAGTATGTGTAATAGAAAGCTAAAAATTTGTATTATTATACATCAATGTCATATTAACATACAGACAAAACAATTTTGTGGCTTTGTGGTTATTTTTGTGGTTATAGGTGATGGAACTGGGAGCTTCAAGACAGTGAATTTGGAATTGTTTAAGCTGGAAAAAGAGAAATTATTTTTCCTTATCTCTATAACTTGGTATACTGTTACTTTAATACCTGAAGTTTCATACGAGCCTGATTTTGTGGGCACACGAAATTTGAATCTCGAAATATTTTAAATATTAAGAAAAAAATGTTTTAGCCAGGATTTTTGAATTTTTGACACATGATCTTAAAATTATTATGTATAACTTTGGTAGCTATACCTTAAAAATTAAGTGAGTTTGGCTGTTTTTCACCAAAAAAAATTACGCACGGTAAGGGTCATCAAATGATGACGTTTAGAGCGGGTTGTGGGCCTTTAGTACACGTAAACATGATGTCACAAAACAGCGAATGCGTATTTGTGTCATAAAGGGCATGAGGGCGCCAGTTTACCGCTGTGCGCTAATTGTTGCACAGGTATGGCTGATTTAGCTATGGTTGTATCTCAGGCAAATCATGGCCAGCGTTTTAGCTGCCGTCTGGACCTGCATAACCCGTAGGACTCCAATTGCATTGCCCTGATGTTGTCAGAATACCGAATGCTGGGAGCCTTGGGAGTATTAAACTCCTTCAGCTTTTCTTCAGCCCTTGAAAAAGAGGACCTCTTGGATAGGCTTGGCTCCAAGTTATTAACCAATAATTCTGACTGATTTCGACTTCGCTTACTGCTGCTAGTAGAACGATGAGAATCCATACAGCCGCTTGCAGTTAGGGGAAAATGGCATAAAATGTATTAGAGTGAATGAAAAAAGTGCTGTTCTCCATTTTCCATTCTCTAAACAGGGCAGTTTTACTATTGTAAACATTATTGGGATGGTGAAGAAAGGTATGTGTATGTTAAAGTAGTTTAAAAAAATCCACTCTTTAAGTTAGAAGCACTGCATAGAAATTTTTCTCATATATTGATATCCCAGCTAAATTATAGCTGGTAGTATGCACTTGGAATAAAATGCACACCAAGCAATCTTTTTCTTTAGCTACTTCAGGAATTCCCAATATAAGTACGACAAAAAAAACTGCCTCAAATTTGTTTTGGACCTATTTTCTATTTAGTGGCACATGTTCACTTCTAAACAGTACTCAAACCACATAATTTTATATTTTATATAAAGTTTTTTTAAAGGTTTATATTGGCATAAATGTTTTGAAAAAAATGGATATTCTACTGAAATGATCAAATCAGTGTTAGTTATATCAGTGTGGTGAAAAACAGCAGTCAGGGGTAAAGTTAAACAAGGTACAACAATATTATTGTACTAAATACTGAACTTTGAACCTTGTTATTACATTATTGTCATTATATAATTCATGCTTCTCACTCGTTAGTCACATGAATATTCAGTCAGTCAGTCGTCCCTCAGGTGTCATGACAAATATAATAAGGTTACCTGAGCGAACCCTTCTTGTTGTCACCCCAGCTTACACTGGTGACCTCAACAATTCCATGACTGAAGACGGTCCCAATTCGCCTTCAGCTCCTGTTGCCACAACCATAATGCTGAAATTACCACCTTTCTGGCCGACCGACCATGAAGTCAGGTTTGCTCAGGTACTGGCCCAGTTCACTACTAGAGGTATTCTGATCATAAGACGACGTTCGACTATGTTGTTGGCTCTTTCAGCCGGAATTTGCCATGACCTACTCTTGACAATACATTATGAAAATGCAATTAATTGAACGTACTGCTGCACTGAAACAACGTAAGCTCCAACAGCTAGTGGTGAGGAACTCGGCAATCACAACTTACCATTGGATGCAACAGCTTTTGGGAGTAGCATCTGGAGCAGACTCAACCTTATTTCTTCATGAGTAATTCCTTTAGAGACTTCCATCCAATTTCAGGATGGTCCTGGCTTCTGCTGACTCAGCAACTCCACTTGAGAAACTTGCAGAGATGGGAGATAGTTATGAAGGTAGCTACTCCAGTGGTGGTTGCAATAGATAAGGCCCACACTGAGTCTACTGATGTTCCTTGTTAGTACCATTCCAAGTTTGGTGAAGCTGCTCAGAAATGCAAGGATTCATGCAACTGGGTAAACTCCTAGGCTGGTCACTAGTGGTGACAGGTGTACCCAGGCCCTATCTCTACTGGTCACCTATTTTAAGTAGCACACACACACAGACAGGTTCTCAATTTCTGGTGGATACCGGATCAGAATAGCATCATTCCCCTCATCCTTTCCAACCCTCATGGATGTTTATAACACTCCTAATACGACATATGGCAGACAATCCTTAACTCTTAACTTCGGCTTTGTCATTTCTTTTCATGGATCTTCATCATTACTGATGTGCAGAGACCCATTCTTCCATTCTTGGAGCAGACTTTCTTCGGTACATTGGACTGTTGGTGGACATGAAACACCACCAGCTGTGAGATACAATTACCAAACTATGCATCCAAGGCATCATTTTGTCAGATTCTTCTTCCAGCCAGTCTATTGTACCCAAGACCCAAGAAAATCCTTACCTTCAGCTCTTGTCACAATTTCCAGCACAACTCTTGTTTGCATTTCAAATACTCCTATGATATTTACCTACCATATTGAAACCACAGGCCCTTCAGTCTCTTCACCAGAAGAATGGCTCCAGAATATCTTCAAGCAGCCAAGCAGAGTTCTTTCCTCTAATGACTGGATATCACCACTATAATGATGCCCAAGAAGAATACTGAAAACTAGCGTCCTTGTGGCGATTACCATGCCCTCAATAGAATAATAGTTCCTAATTGTTACCCCATATCTATCACCAGATGCCAGTGGTACCAGAATTAAACATACATAAGACAGCCATCACTGCTCTGTTTGGCTTGTTTGAGTTCACAAATGCCATTTGGTGTGCAAAACTCTGCCCAGACATTTCAGAGATTTATCAACGAAGTTCTTTGTGGCCTCGACTTCAGTTAAACACAGTTTCTTTATCTGTGAAAGGTCTTGGAATGCCTCTCTTCACATGGTGTGGTCATCAACACCAACAAATGCGCTTTAGTGCCTCATAAATTAGTTTTCTTGGATACTGCATCAGTCAACACAGCATCTCTCCACTACTTTATAAGCTTCAGGTCATCTGTGACTTCCCTTTACCAGGGTCTGACTGACAGATATGGCAGTTCATAGGCCTCGTGAATTTCTATCAGACTCCTATTTCACAGTGCTGAATTGATGCAACCTCTACACGACATCTTTCCCAACCACTAATTCACTTCCACTGTTCTTGATTGATCTGAGGATACAGTCACTGCCTTCAATACCACCAAAGAGGCTTTGGCAAGTGCCACTCTTTTGTCCTACCTGAGACCTTATATATGCTCCATAGCTACCTGCTTGATGACAGATGCTTTGGATTTGGCCGTAGGTGCTGTGCTGCAACAGTATAGTTATGATATGGATCCCATCTCATTCTTCTTGAAGAAGATAAAACCAGCCCCTATGCTTCATAATAAAGCCAGCCTCCACCGCCATCCCCCTCCCACTTTAAATCATCTACTTACTGTTCATTTTATCTTTGGCACTCACAAGACAACCCTTTACAAAATGCCTCGATTTGGTAAAGGGTATGTTCATTGGCAAAGTGGAGTGATTCCCTGTTGGGTAAAGTTTCACTAAGAAAGTACTTCGATTAAGTAATGGAGGAAGGAAGCCAAGTTGATATAAGATCAACGCAACCTGGCAACCTTATGGTAGCTGTTTTTGGAGAGCTTTCAAAGAAGCTTCAAAGAAGTTAAACTCGATGAATATCGACTCCATAAAAATCAGCAGACACTGTGCAAGCTTCTTGCCATTCCAAATTTCCAGAAGACCATTTCTTGCCAGATGGTTATTCACAAGGTAAAGACTCTTCTTCACCTTGTATCCATCAATCCATTAATTAATGTCTATGTCTTCTCGTGTGTTTATTTTCTTTGAGTTCATCCATTCAGCAATCCTCATCGCCTGGAGTCTCTGCCTCCCAGTGCCCATCGTCAGTTCTGAGATAGAGACCGATTCTTCAACAGGTAGCTGTGATGGTAATATAAGTGATATTGCACATAATTTTTTTTTTTCATTTTGAGCTGTCCTATTTAAAAGATAGAGTGAGGCACGAGGCAAACTAACTACAGTTCAGGTCCATGCGTATAATATTTATTTGCATGCATGGGAAGGTCATAGCAATTATTACGCTAGTAGTAATAAATACTATTCCTCATTCATTTTAATTGTTTCGCTTTCAATTACTTTCTTTAGTCATTCACAGAAATATTTTTTACATGTTGAACATACTATCATTATTGTTTTCTGTATTGACTTAGATTTAAAAATTTGTATAACACTGGTTTGATGTGGACCTATAAGCTGAAATACCATCAATGTATCTGCATCAGAGTGATGGCTGAAGTGAATGTTTTTTTAATAAAGAAGACAAAGTGAATGTACTTGTGGTATAAATGTTAGTATAAACAGCTACTACAAAGTTTCTGAAGTCATGATGACAGATTTTTTTTCCATAAAAAGTTCAGATTACCTCTCACTAGCATGCTGATATAAATCTGTCTACCAATATGACATAAAATGTTCTAATGTTACAATTTCTTCCACTTTCTCATGCCAGGAGACATTCAGGGACAGTGAAAGAATACAGTATATGGGAGATCTGTACAACAATATATTCATCTAAAAGTAACAGATCTAGAAATTTAAAGAATTTATGACCAGAAAAAACAACAACTAATTACTGTGGCTATTACATATTTTTTACTTCATGTGCTCCGTAAGGTTTATATTTAAAACCCGTAAGCTTCCTTACTCTGCACACAACAGTATAGTTAGGAATAATTTAATTTAGTTACAGCAAACTTGTGATACCACTTACCATAGTCCTCATGCTTAGTAATAAGCAGTTACAACAAGCATTTCCTCTAACTAATAAAATTTAAAAACCAATATCCAAATCCTTAATTGTCATAATGTTCAATTTTTTGCCACTTGATGCAGTCATATTAATTAACTATATATTTAATAAAGAAACTACACAATGCAATGTAAACTGTACAATAATTTATTAACACGCATTTAAAGCATGACAGATGAAAAAGTATATGACACACAAACAAATTATAGAATATTTCTAAATTCTGAGCCACAATGTCTTTTTTTGTCAATAATTGTACATGCATAGCTAATGTTTAAATATCATTATTGTACATACATCCTCAAATCAGTAATGGCAATATCTTCATTATCTCTGTTTTCATCTCTGCACACACACAATTCAGTATCAGCTGTAGAAGGTACAGACAATGTTTTCAAAAAACGATTCTCTCTGCCAAACATAGGAGTGTCCCAAAGAAGATTACCACAATAATTGTTTCCATTGCATGTACCATCACACATCCAATCATTACCAATAAAGGAGGAAGGTTTATTATTGTAATCTGTACACATTCCAGCAACTAATGACCACACATGACTAGCACCACTTTGTATACTGATGCCATTCAGATAATTATCATCAAGATCATCTCTTTGATAACTTGATCTTTGGGGTAAGCCATCCAATGTTTCTGTTTCGTATCCAATAATATTTCCACACACATTTGAATATGAAATACCAAATATTTTGTAAAGAACTGGAGTACATCCTTTTCCTTATTTACTTTTAAAGTTTTATTTCCTTGTACCGTTTGAGATCTCATCAATCCAGGAGGACAGTTATAGAGGTCTAGATCTGATACTCTCATCCCCCTTCTAGTGATATTGCCACAGGTCATGTCCACGTCACAGTACACTCTGGTCAATTCTCCAGTAGAAGATGGCAGAGTATAGTAGCATGATTGGACAAAGAATTGTTGTTTTTAATTGAGTTGCCTTATTTGGAAGATATAGTGAGGCATGAGGCAAACATTTACAGTTATGGTCCATGGGTATAATGTATATTGCATGTATAAGAAGGTCATAGCTAGTACTTGTTCTGTCTGCAATCCCGTATTTGTATATTTTCAATATGGTTGTATAGATATAGCTATTATATAAGTTGTTTTTTTAAAGGAAAAGAATTGAGGTAGAAATTCTAATTGGAAATGTGAAATTCTATTCAATGAATAATGTAATAGCCACAGTAATTAGTTTTTCTGGTCATAAATTGTTAAAATTTCTGTTACTTGGTTTAGATAAATATATTGTGCTATAGATTCTCTCTAGTGTGCTGTATTCTTTCACTGTCCCTGAATGTCTCCTGCATGAGAAGGTTGAAGAAAGAGTAACATTAGAACAATTCATATCAGACTGGTTCACAGAACTATGCCAGCATGCTAGTAAGAGGTCGTCTGAACTTTCAATGGAAAAGAAACCAATCATCATGACTTCAGTGATTTTGTAGCACATAGCTAGCTAGCTATTTAATTTATATTTATATCTCAAGTATATATAGCCAATCACTTGATCTTCTTTATTTGAAAAGCCATCATTCTGATGCAGATACATTGATGGTACAGAAAACAAAAATGATAGCTAGCGAGCAAATTAATGATCAGATTTATCCAAGCACATACAATAAGTTCACAGGCAGGTTTAGTTACTAACATTCAAGTATTTTATCTGGAAGTGTTTAGCAATCAGTGCAAGGTCATGTATGCCACACAGTAGATCACCAACCAAAACATGTGAACGGTTTCTCAGTTAATGACTAAAGGAAGTAGCAAAAGAATTTTTTTAGTTTCCTTATGTGGAAGATATAGTGAGGCACGAGGCAAACTATTTACAGTTATGGTCCATGGGTATAATGTATATTGCATGTATGAGAAGGTCATAGCTGTCTGTAATCCCGTATTTGTTTATTTTCAATATGGTTGTATAGATACAGCTATTATAAGTTGGAAACATGAAATTCTATTTCTATATTGTAGCTAATAGCCACAGTAATTAGTTTGTCTTGTTACATATTGTTTGAACTTCTGTTACTTAGTTTCAGAGATATATATAATTATTGTGCTATAGAATCTCTCTCATGTGCTATATGCTTTCACTGTCCCTGAATGTCTCCTGCATCATTGGAACATTTCATATCAGATTGGTTCAAAGAACTATACCAGCATGCTAGTAAGAGGTCATCTGAACTTTCAATGGAAAAGAAATCAGTCATCATGACTTCAGTGATTTTGTAGCACATAGCTAGCTAGCTATTTAATTTATATTTATATCTCAAGTATATATAGCCAATCACTTGATCTTCTTTATTTGAAATGCATTCACTTCAGCCATCATTCTGATGCAGATACATTGATGGTAAAGAAAACAAAAATGATAGCTAGCGAGCAAATTAATGATCAGATTTATCCAAGCACATACAATAAGTTCACAGGCAGGTTTAGTTACTAACATTCAAGTATTTTATCTGGAAGTGTTTAGCAATCAGTGCAAGGTCATGCATGCCACACAGTAGATCACCAACCAAAACATGTGAACGGTTTCTCAGTTAATGACTAAAGGAAGTAGCCAATGAAAAGCTAAACGAAATCAGTGAGGAAAAGTATGTATTAGTTTCTGCCGTATTAAGAGAATTGGGGAAAATTAAACGAGCTGGCCACTAAAAACACTAGTCATTTGCAAGATGCCAAATACTCTGGGAAAATAATAATGAGAGTGAAACTTAAAAGTATAGAATATCATTAATTTTCCTCCTACTGAGTTTCTCCTTTATAAATGAATCTTTATTTCCAAATGCTTAAATTTACTGTTCTAATGTCCATTAGGTTTCCATCGGTGCCTTGAACTGGTGAGCAACATGTACCAGTAAACAGCACATGGTTCTCAGGACTTAGCTCTTATTGTGTCAAAGAAATTTCTTGGGAATGTCTGTAACTCCTTAAGTATTTGTCAGGATAAAAATAACAACAGCCAAAGCATGGATCATCCTTTGTAGAAAAACAGCCATCATAAACTTCAGCTTTACAGGTCAAGTTCTCAGCTTTAACACAAGCAAGAGATATCTTTAATGGTCTAATGGAAAAGTATATACTATTAATAATACAACATTAGTTTAACATCAGTGTTATATACTAGTTTAATAGAAAATTGTCAGGTTGTGAATAATTATGTTTATACTAAAAACAGTCAAAGGATGTAGCTTGCTTATGTGAATGAGGTGTAAGAAATTTCGATATCCATTTTTCTTTTGATAAACGCACACCTGTGCAAACCCATCCAAAGATTATTTGAGCTATATATGCTGTCAGAACATACCATACTACAATTTGTCAAAATTCCTACTCAGCTGAAATAAATACAAGAAAACGTATATATATATTATATATTGTACATTTCTCCTTGAGTTTTTCCGCATCATGCAAGCATTTAACATTCTCCCATTGAATGCTACATATTGGATGATTCAATGTGCCTGTGCATAGTTCTGGACAACTGTATTTTTAAGTGTATGGCAGACTTACCTCAGACAATGACGCTTTGTAGCACAACCATTATTGTGTTGTTGAAAAAATATCTAATATACTAAAGACAATTTCTTACACTTGTCATTCAATATGGGGATGATATTTCACTCTCATGCTTCTATTTTCACTCGCATTCAGCTTATCAAAATACTCACACGTTCTCTTGAAATAACCCCCTTATATTGTATGTTCACTCGTACAATAAGTATTATATATATTATATATTATATATATTATATATATTATATATAATATAAATAATACTTATAGCACGAGTCAGAGTACAATATGGGAAAATATTTTACGAGCACGCAAAATATTTTCACGAGCCAAAGGCGAGTGAAAATGTGGCGTGAGAGTAAAATATCATTCCC
>WLWI01005356.1_pt1 | contig 10708 bp, 4 predicted proteins | sample 6701501 | NCBI WGS metagenome assembly WLWI01 (sample SAMN12718690, study PRJNA515312) | sponge metagenome | isolation source: marine sponge | host: Mycale hentscheli | place: New Zealand: South Island, Marlborough, Capsize Point | collected 2014-11-01
TCAAATGTCAAAACAACTTAAAAGACCCCAAGCGTGCCGTGGAAAGACAAGCTACTTTTTATTCTCTCTCGTTCTCGAAGTACAATAAACGGGGGATGGGCGGAGTTTCAAAGAAGCAGCTAAAAACCGGCATAGCTTTGAGACTATTGCATGCACTCTACAGCTTACCTCTGGCTGAAAGTTTACCGCTACAGCGAATAGAGTAGCCAAGGATGCCGACAAGACAGGCCGTGAGACGCTTTGAAAGCTAAAAAGAACTCTATGCAAACTTCGTTAGTCGCCGTTAAAAACCGGCTGTACGATTTAATTGCGTATGCAGAGTACGCCGTTAAGTATACGGAAACGTTAATTATACCGGAAGTGGAAATTCAATTTATGTTTTCTCGATTTCTAGTTCAATTGTTGCTGAATACAGCCCAGTTCAACTGCCAGTTTCTCTGCACATCGAAGGCTTTACCCTCCAGTATTTTAGCACTAAGTTGAGATAAATTGTAGCTTTTTATTAGCAAAAAAAACTCTTTTTTTTTTGGTTTGCTCCATAAGGTCCCTTTTCCTAGACCCACTCACATATGTATGCTTGGTGGAGTAAAAAATGTCAGAAAGGCATAAAGCAGATAAGAAAGAACAGGCCAGTAATATTCTTGTGAGTTCATTAGATAATTTTTATTAATGACTCGTAATTCAGTACTGGCTCGTGACAAATCCAACTGGTGGGTGTGGTACAGATTCCAGGTGTATGTAGCGTAAAGTGTTGTCTTTTCTACAATAAGCTGAGTGCATCATAGCCTTTCTTCTGCAGTTTAGAGGCATAATTTTAATCATGTGGGGAGAGTAAGAAATTAAGTTTTTTGCAAAATCTTTGGAAAGTTAAAAATAACATAACTATAGCACTAATAGTGCAAACCCTCAGCGTTAGTTTAAAAATGCAAATTTTCAAAAGATGTCACTATTGTTGAATACCCGAGTTCTTTTCAGCTTATAACAGTAATAGATTTGTTCTGTTTATGAATATAAATTTTAAATTGTATAGCTAAGGCATTTTAAATTTGCCTTCTTGCATCTCTGGGATTCTTTTGGCATTTCAAGGGTTTTTTATGGGCATAAATATTTAGAACCAGCCCTTATACACCCCTGGGACTGATCCATACTTTCTAAAGCTGTTTTACGAGCTTGATACTCAGCAATACGGCTTTTACGACTTTCTGAGGACTTCATGGCATCCTCTGGCTTTAATATTAACCTCAGCTTGGTAGGGGAAAAATAGCCACAAGAACAGAACATTTTGACTTTCTGACATGCACGCTATACGAACACTTGGGGCACACTTTTTGGAGAGCAGGTATACTTACAGTTGATGAAAGAAGCGCACCTCCAGCAGCAGAGAGGTCCCAACACCAGACTTGTACACTCACGTGAGCATACGTGATTCCAAATGGCAGCTAAACAACTGAACGGTTGTGGCCGTATACAAGCACTCGCCATAGTCTGCCTTCGCTCTCGTTTTCTCAAGAACTAAGCCAAAATTCCAATAAGTGGCAAATTAAAGGGTCTTAAATCGTCATTTAGTCGGATTTTCCGCCATCTTCCAGATCAGCTGTTGATGGAGTGAATGAAGAAATGAATGATAAAGAGACTACTGTAAACCTCCATGCTGAGGGTTAACCTTAACTACGTATGTATTACTCCATATTAAAGGAAGACTAGAATAATATAGTCACTAAGTAATTATTGTTTGGTTGCCTTTTGTGGGCTGCAGTACAAGAAATGTTTTTATTTAAGTGCCTAAATATTAAGTGTTTATTATTCCAGATTGGTGTTGTTGTGGTTGTATTTGTTTGTTTGTTTGTTGTTGTTGTTTTTGTTTTGTTCTTGTTTTGGAGCCCAGCTGGGAAGATAATCCAGCTGCTGTAAATTTGCTGTACCCTTTACTCAAAACAGCAGCTGTAAGTTGATTCTACAACCCAGGGTGGTACATACAAGTACATACAAACACTGACCAGCTGATCCTTACCGAGTCCGTTGGATAAGGGGAATTTGAGTGTATTTAATTCACTCAGCGCTTGAGTTCTGCCACATATTGAACAATTGAGTTCTGATTACTATAGGCATGGCAAGTTCCATTGGATCTGACTGGGTGGAGAAGGCTAAGGAGAAATTATCTAAATTTCTAGATCTTAATGGGTTACCACAGCATTTCCAAGACCTTGCTGTCAGTCTCCAAAGAGTTCGCTTTGAAGTCATAATAGGAACAGAAGTCGTGGAAGGTCTCAACAAGAAGGTTGATAGCATTTTTTTTGAGTCCTGTGAGCTTGCTCATTTTTTCACTACTTGCATGGATACATTTGAAAATGATTGTATCAAAGCTCTTTCTAAACTAGATGAAATTTTTGAACACCTTCGCTGCGGAAGTGTGGCAATGGCCATTTTAATATTTAATAACTTACAAAGATTGGCACAAGATATGGAAAATAAATCAGAAGATATGCTGACGAAAATTGTTAATTTGCGTGCAATGATCCAAGATGCTATTGGTGAGACTTGTGATAGACAGGATGAGTCTAAAAAAATAAGAAGAGAGCTTGAGTGCAGCTTGGACCAAATACAAAATGAAATCAAAAGCAGTCGGAAGAACTTAGCAATGGCTACTGAAAAATGTGTAGAAAGTGAAGAAAAAGAAAGTAGGCGTATAAAGCTTTTTGAAGATAAGGAAAACACACGTTTACAAAAGATGCTTAGAATATTGAGGTCTTTTTCTGTAACAATTGTTAATTGGATTAATGTTAATGCTGAATTTAGGGATGAACCAAAGGAATATCGCATGATGACAGACGCTATAGATGCTCATCACAAATCACAAAAACGAAAAGAGAGGGCTAAGGATAGAGTGAGGTCTAATGAGACCAAGAAACGCAGACTAGAAAAAAGCATATCTGGTCAAGACAAAGTATTTGATTTTTTGTATGAATCTTCCAGTAGTTTACATAAGCTGTCGGTAGCCACATCTTACATGTCTGCATATTGGGAGTTTATTCGACAATGCTGTTCTTATGTATCGGAGGCTACTAAAGATGAGGTGGAAATTGTAGAAGAAGTGAAGAAGGAAAAAGCCAAGGAACCACATAAGTCTAATTACTTGGAGTTTCCTGGGCTCCAGACCTCTTTGGAAAACTTCAAAAGTTTATGGCAGGTCTTGAAAGATATGGTTATCATGTCAAAGGGAGATTTTCAACAAAGTTATGATAATATACTAAACTTTTACAGCACTATATTTTCTCGTGCCGAAGCTGAATAATTTCAACAAACATATTACTAGCTATATTATTATGAAAAACAAAATTTTTTTTCTTGTACAAACACTAGTTCTAGCATTGTTATACATATGTATTATTATAATATATTATCTTTGTTGATGAAATTGTTTAAAAACAATAAAAAAAAATTTTTGAGAAAGACTTTCCGTTGGGTGAGACTCTCTCTATTTAGATTTAGAAAAAGTGATTAAGTGGTGAGGCTGCAAAAGAAAAACACAGCATGTGAGTGTGTTTGTGTGCACAGGGCAGTGGTGTTAGGTGTACTCTCGCATGGTTCAGAGACAGTAGACCACCAAACAGCATTGCACTAAGAAAAGGCTTTTCTAATCGCTGCTTGAGAGGAATGTTTGGCATCACATCAGCACTGCAGAGGACGGAGTATAGGTGGCCAGCCAGTTTGTAGCGAGACAACTGAGATAACTTAGCAATGTGGCAAGAATGTATGACTACAGGCTCCTCAAGAAGATACTCTTTGTTTGGCTGCCTCAGCGCCACCCTGCACATGGGACCAAGATGAGAAGGCATTATTGTGTCAGGAAAGATAATATGAAGAAGTTTGATGCTGATGAGAGTATGTGGTATCAATTGGCACAAGGCAGAAGTGGTTAGAAGAAGAATTGCAGTGATGAAGGGTGTGACTGAGGATAGAGTGGCAGGGGATGGGAGGAGAAAGAGGACACATTTGGAAGACAGTATTGGCAGCAGTGGTTGAAAAGCCATACTAGTTTAGTATGCTAAACGATTCGATGGAAGGTAGTACATGTGATTGGCATAGTCGTGTCACTACTTGTCGTAAACAGTAATAACTGTGGCAAAGAGTTAAACTTTTGTGTTAGAGGGTTACTTTGCTCATTCTGTATATTATTCACTCTAACATAAGACCTACCACTAGTTTAGTTTAGCCTGTTGTTGTGTGAAGTCCTCTTCCCTAATGTTAACTATATTATTGGTGAGCGAGCAAAGCCTATCACGGGTAAAAATAATTGAAACCAAGGACATTTGTTTATTTGTATATGTGTGGAATAAGTATGTCATTTTGTACTTTGACCCTTAAGTTGTGTGTCCCACATTAAACATTCTTTGGTCTACTGATCTTTACCCGTATCACCAAGTGTTACCCCTTTAATTTAGGTTGTCTCAGACGGTCTGAGTTTTTACAGACGCAGTTAGGTCTGACAAACTTATTGAGTTCATTTTTTATTTGAATTAGTGGTGGTGGTTAATGCACTGTTTGTCAGTTATAGACCTACGCAACAGTACTGTTCTTACTTGAAAATCAATTGTTTAATAGTCAAGTCACGAAGGTAAGTCTTGTGTTGATATATCCAGGAGCAAGTGTGTGTGTGTGTGTGTGTGTATGAATGTATTGTGTGTTGCAGCTACTTCTTGGCTAAAGAATAGCACTAAGTAAACATTTAACTAACCAATAATTAGCTGCCTTTACACAGGGGTTTTTTTTTTTGGTTTTTTTTTTTTTGCTATTACAGCTGTAAGTTGGGTTAGGCTCAGAGATGTTTGTTGTTGTTTTTTGTTTATTCGTTTTCAATTCGAACAGTCAAGGCGAGTGGTTATTATGGCAGTGAAACCCTTTACCACACAAATTTTATATAGTCGGCCATTTTTAGTTGCTGGAGTACTTTTTGTCAGAAGCCAGATGTTTTTGTTTGTTTGTTTTGTTTTGTTTTTGTTTTTAACTGCTTGGGAAAATTGAGACAATAAAATAGTTTCCATATTGTAAGCTATAACACTTAGTCAACTGCATAGCTACTTGTAGCTATTTTAGAAATAAATGGACTGAGATGCCTTTCATTGTTTGGATTTCTGGTGCACAATGTCTCGCTCGCCATTTGCGCTGAAGCACACCACTAGTATATATATATATTTTTTTTTTTTAATAGTACGGCGCGTAAGTTGCCCAATGTATGGGGAAAATCTCTGTTCAATTGAAATCGCACAGGGAAAGTGAAATAGCGCATAACTAATTGAAATACCTCAGTAACTAAGTGGAAACTAAGTGAAATACCTCGGTAGCTAAGTGAAATAGCACGGGTAAGTGCGCAGTTAACCTTGGAAATGTACAGTTCGAGTAGTTTGTAATTGGAGACAATGTCATTCTTTATAGCAGAATCTCTACCGGTGATTGGTAGGCTTTTTTTTTTTTAAATGCCCAAATTGACGCATCCATTGTTTCAATAGTTCTCCTCTTCTAATAGAATATTATTTCTCTAGTTTATTTGAAATTATGTTATAATCCTAGTTGTTGTTGTTGTTGTTGTTGTTATAATCCTAGTTGTTGTTGTTGTTGTTGTTATAATCCTAGTTGTTGTTGTTGTTGTTGTTATAATCCTTGTTGTTGTTGTTGTTATAATCCTAGTTGTTGTTGTTGTTGTTGTTATAATCCTTGTTGTTGTTGTTGTTGTTATAATCCTTGTTGTTGTTGTTGTTGTTATAATCCTAGTTGTTGTTGTTGTTGTTGTTATAATCCTAGTTGTTGTTGTTGTTGTTGTTATAATCCTAGTTGTTGTTGTTATAATCCTAGTTGTTGTTGTTGTTGTTATAATCCTAGTTGTTGTTGTTGTAATAATCTTAGTTGTTGTTGTTGTTATAATCCTAGTTGTTGTTGTTGTTGTTATAATCCTAGTTGTTGTTGTTGTTGTTGTTGTTATAATCCTAGTTGTTGTTGTTGTTGTTGTTGTTATAATCCTAGTTGTTGTTGTTGTTGTTATAATCCTTGTTGTTGTTGTTGTTATAATCCTTGTTGTTGTTGTTGTTGTTATAATCCTTGTTGTTGTTGTTGTTGTTATAATCCTAGTTGTTGTTGTTGTTGTTATAATCCTAGTTGTTGTTGTTGTTGTTGTTATAATCCTAGTTGTTGTTGTTGTTGTTGTTATAATCCTAGTTGTTGTTATAATCCTAGTTGTTGTTGTTGTTGTTATAATCCTAGTTGTTGTTGTTGTAATAATCTTAGTTGTTGTTGTTGTTGTTGTTATAATCCTAGTTGTTGTTGTTGTTGTTGTTGTTATAATCCTAGTTGTTGTTGTTGTTGTTATAATCCTAGTTGTTGTTGTTGTTGTTATAATCTTAGTTGTTGTTGTTGTTGTTATAATCCTAGTTGTTGTTGTTGTTGTTGTTGTTGTTATAATCCTAGTTGTTGTTGTTGTTGTTATAATCCTAGTTGTTGTTGTTGTTGTTGTTATAATCTTAGTTGTTGTTGTTGTTGTTTTTGTTTTCATGTTTGATTCAGTTTTTGGATACATTGATATCCATCAATGGTACCATCCAAATGTTCTTTGACATGTTTGCTGGGAATGATACGGATGAAGAGCTTCAGAGGAGAGCTAGCCAGGCTCTCGCATCAGCACGGCGCGCTCTGTAAGTGGGTGATTAAGGACTGGTCATTTTCTTTCTTTATAAGCTCGGGCTATATAAAGATTTTAGTGAAATGCTAAGAAATAGCTAGCACAAACTCAAGTAACTATTTGAAGTTGAGAATGCGTGAAGCTGGGCAATAATGGCTTCACATTGAGTCTAAGAATGGAAGAAACCGGAAATAAGATGTACTTTATCAGCTGTGGAGAGGGTGTATAATAAAATAAAATAAAAAAAGAGAATAAACTGTAATATGAAGTAAATGATTATCAGTAAACAAAAGTCTTAAGTTGGCTCCACACCATAGCTAGACTAGCTCCAAAAGCTGACGTTTGATTTTTTTTTCTTTCAATATGGATGCTTGTTTCTGCAAGTGCCTTTTTTTTTTTTTTTTTAACATTTTATAGTTTAAGATACATGTATGTGAAATAAATATTAATATATTATATAATATTTATTATAATTTATGGTGGGTAATTATTTTTAAATTACAGGGACACAGTCAATCAGATTGAAATGAATTTCACCTCACTGAGGTCTACATATAGCACACTAAGGGCGGAGTACAGTGCTAGTATTGATCTGAGTGAAACCATCCAAGCATCTACCCAAGATGGCATAGCTGCGCTCAACATGGCGGAGACTTCCTTGAGTGAGACTCAGACAAGAGTTAGTTCTTTCCGTTCTGCTCTGAGTGGAATGCGTTCTAGGTTGGGCTCATTGGCTGATCTCGTCAATAGCAATCTGGAGGAGCTTGAAAAAACGAGTCGTTCGACTGCAGCTGCCGTAGAGCTCTCTCAACAAGTGGATGAGGTATGAAAAGAAGTGCTATTGTTAGTTTTTGTTTGTTTTTTGTTTTTTATGTTTCTGTTGTTTTTTTTTGTTGTTGTTTGCATGTCCATAAGAATTGGTTAGTGCACACAGTATGCTAATTTAAACCTTTTTCTTTTTTTATAAATTAAGCCTTGTCAATTTCACACCCAACTATGAAGTATGGTATAAATGGATTGTGTAGTTGAGTTTAACTGGCACGTAAGAGTGTTACTACATAAAATTATTTCAGTAATAAACATACATTTGACTGTTATGTCACTTGTGGTTATTAGTTGATGACATGTCACTGCAGCAGGAGAACAACTTGGCCTCTTTTATAACTAGCAACTACCCCGCCACAAAGTGACGCTTTACTCACTGCAAATTAAGAATGCAGTAACATCAGTTATTTTTATTCATTGTTATGATTCTCTACCATTGGTTAAGGTCACATCAGTTTCCCTCTCCTGCTCTCTTTTTTCCTTCACTATCTCAGCTTTTCTTATCCCCCCCCTTTTCTTCTTCTTTTTTTTTTTCTTTTTTTTTTTCTTTTTTTTTTTTCTTTTTTTTTTTCCCCCCAGCTCTTGCTTCTTAAGTCATGGAGTCTCCTCCCTTGTCTACCTCTCCTGCTTCTGAATCTCTCTATCCTTCTATCATGATTGTGGACTTAGCTTTGCAATTCTTTTACCTTCCTTTTTGAAACGTACTCACCTTTACTCAACAATTCTATTCCACCCGCTTTTTTGTTACAATTTATCACCTTTTTACCTTCTCTTTCATACTCATGTTCAGGTAAGCTACGTACTGTTATGACACATTAATAAGATATTAATTTTTGTAATGGTACTTGCATTTTTTTCGCCTTCCTTTTTGAAACCTACGCTTCTCTCCCTCATCTATTCCACCCAATTTTCAGTTACGATTAACCACCTTATACTGAATGTTACAACACTTTACCCATTCAGTGTAATGATGATGCTTTACCATACCGTTTAAGCTCATGAGTTATTCATGAATACACACACAGTCATCGGTCGTCGTTACTGACACACAAGCATATTATTATATAGATGTATGCATCTGATATATATTCACATGCACCGATCACACACACATGCACACACGCACACATGCACACACACACACATGCACACACACACATGCACACACAGCAGTTGAAAACAGGCTTATTAAAGATGATAACTTTTTCATACAATATTTACACTATGAACTCTACCTTCAACATATTGTATTATTACGAGGGCTATTTACTATCATCCCTTACCAACTGCACTGTATGCGCAATCATCTTATACAGAACTCTACTCTGCTGGAGAAGCAGTCGTCAGATTTGAAGGAAGAAAGTGAGCAGAAGTTTAATCAGTCAGAGAGGGACTTGATCACTGCTCGCGACATTAGAAACAGAACCGATATCGTCCAGCAAAGGGCACTGGATCAACTGCTCACTCTTGAAAGTGAGTATTTTGTCACTGTTGTATTATTCAGTATTTCATAAGAGGTTGCTATGCTATGTATAAATAGTCTTTCCAATGACTCGCTGTTCATTTGTTTTAAACATACCTTTTATGAGAATATCAACAACAACAAAAAGTATCACAAACACGTTGGGACTAAGATGTCTTCAGATAACTGAACACAATAGAAAATGTATTATGAAGGGGTGTGGTCAAGCTATTCTTTGTTTCTGCATGTGCTATTTTTAGATTAATGGTGTTTGGTTAATTGAAGTGTTCTGATAACTGAAGTTCTACTGTACTTATGTATATGTTAATGTCAATGTTGACAGCAACATACACACATGTAAATTATATATATATGGTAAATTACTTCGAATTGTGGCTGTTGAACAAACCAATGAGGTGGCTTATTTGTTTTTTGTTGTTGTTGTTGTTGTTGTTTTACCCTTTCAGATTTGATTCGCACTGAGGCCGTATTGAGGGAGGAGCAACTGGTCGTCCGTAGTGATATTGAGCGTGTGGCCAATGAGATTCAGCGGTTGGAGCGGGAGCTACAAAAGCACGTCAGCAGAAACACTGTCTGCATGGACCCCAGCTCTGTGTCGAAACGAAAGAGAAGGAAGAAGAGAAGGGCTATATAATTGCACAATATCAACTTATGTTTCAACTCATTAGCTAAATTGATGATACAGATTATTTTTGTACTTCCAGTATTCATTCTGTAAATGATGTGAAGCCCCACCTACCCATTGTGGTACTATCGCTCAAACAATCATTCTAGCTAGTGAGATATTATTAGTGTATATGATGTAGCAATTCCAAATAGTTCAAATTATCACTGTATGCTTAACCACTTTCTACCAGTTCATGACAACACAGGGGGGGGGGGGGGGGGCTAGTAGCATACAGCAGATTTCTTACACCTTGCAAATGTATCTTAAATGTCCAAATATCATTGATTACATAAACTCAACACTCACTTTGAAAAACCAATATAAAAAGTACACTGCTCACACACAGAGTAAACTGCAGGACTAATCCGTTCGTACTTACCAACATCAGCTGTGGCAAACCAGTTGTCTTCTTGGGTAAAGATTAACATTTCAGCTTTTTATGATGCCTGTTGATCCATATTCAGAAGAACAAAAGCATTGAACTGATAGACATTGCTTTAAAAATTCATAGAAAGAAATGAAACAATTTAATTGAACTAAATCAATTTTAAACTTTCATCTAATTTTCCTCTTATGACTTCTATTCAGCTTTTTATTTCTTTCAATGGTTTCCATGAGAGTATATTGGCATGTGATACAAGTGTTCCCAAAAAGGTGTCACTAAAGTATGTAAATTAGCAGCTTTGTATAAATTTGAGTCAGCCATTTTAGCTACAGAAAAAAATGTTTTTGTCTCTTCAACACCTCAGGGCAGTTTGCGCGTGCGCGAAGAAAACTCCACCCGCGCGTTTCGATTTGCTTCACCATGGTTACGAGAGGGAATAAAGCATACTTATCTGGTAAAGGTTTTCGAGCTATTCTGTGCGGGTGTATTTTTTAAGAGCAGTAATGAACGAGACGAGCAAGAGTTTGAAACCCCGGGAACACCAGGAGCATGACGTGGACGCCTCCGGGAATATTGATACCCTTATGAAAGACTTGAGAGCCAGACGGAGATTGCGTAGTGTCAATGAAAAGAAGGATCTCTCACCCAACAAACCAGAGACTACCAGCAAACCAGAAA
>WLWI01005358.1_pt1 | contig 10704 bp, 10 predicted proteins | sample 6701501 | NCBI WGS metagenome assembly WLWI01 (sample SAMN12718690, study PRJNA515312) | sponge metagenome | isolation source: marine sponge | host: Mycale hentscheli | place: New Zealand: South Island, Marlborough, Capsize Point | collected 2014-11-01
TTTGTTGAGCAATGCTATAAAATCTAATATTATATAATATTCATAATTTATAACCAGGAATACACATGCTTATCTTGTGACAACAAAATTTGTTCACAGGAAAAATTTCAGCATAAGGTAATTAAGTTCAACATTTTTAATTGCTCAATTTTGTCAGCCAATCAATTTCAGTCAAAAGTGAACAAAGTAAACTTACTTAACCACTGAATTGAACTAATTGCTTTGTGTCATTGGTATGATCACTAGCCAGTGGCTGATGATGGAAGTAGGGGGCACCACACACACCAATTTACTCTAAATAAAACTATTATATTACCAAAAGGTTCCACGTTGTATGGCATGTACACACAAATAAAAAGAAAAGGTGTTGTAGTGTGGGTTTTGGAATTTCTCTAGCTTTCATTCCAACCAATCCCATCCCGTTCTCCAAGTTCAAAGTTCATCCTGCTATTTCGGTGTCATAATAGTGAATTCAATCCCTCCTCATAGGTGTCTCCCCGACTGCTGTATTTTCTAAAGTTCCTCTCAGTGAAGCTCCTTACAGTATTCTTCGCAGCGCTCCTGGGAAGGTCAAAGGTAACGGTCAGCCGTTCAACACATAGCTAACGTCATTTGTAATTGTGAGCTTGCTCGCTATCCAGGTAATTGTAGCTTCGGTTACTTAGAACACTTTTGTTCGCTATAAAACATGGAGTGGCAATTCCTTCTAATGCTGTACTTTTTTTCGTATTTATCTTCATCAGGTATATATATCTATTACTCGATTGATCGCAATAGCAGATGAACTTTTATTTAATGCAGAAATGAATCCTGCTAGTGTTTGCACTGCTACTGCCAAGTATGATTGTATTGCAGAAAGAGATCAGCTATTACGTTGGGAAGTTGCAATAGGAAATCAGCAACTATTTTCCCCAAGTTTTAACGAATTTTTACCTATTGGAACTAGTTTTACTTTAACTTCATTTTCAGACATTATAATTAATGCTGTGCTAACCAGCATCGATTTAACGTATATACATTCAGTTCTTATTATGAATTACAACATATCTTTTCATAAAGTCCATGTTGTTTGTAATGATGTTATGAAGGATCCCAATGAATCTGGTAAGTGAAAACGGTATATTATAATACACCAGTATCAGAATGTACCAAGTCTCTAAATTCAATGCAGTAAAATATGAACCACTAAAAAAGAAAATTAGTTGCATGAGTCTTTAAAGATATAATGGGACATATTAATTCACAACAAAATGTTTGGAATTATTTCATAAAATAAGCATTTTTGTGACATTCAACTTTAATTATGTAGTTACAGATACATGTCTTGTATTAGACTTATTATATTAGTCATGTCTTTTACTACACAATTTCTTTCTCATCCTTCTTTTAATTATTAGATGTATTCTCTCTCTTTCACAGGCCTTTTTTAAACAAAACAGAATTAAAAATTTTTGGTCGCCACCGGGAATCGAACCTAGGACCGCTTGCTTAGCGCTTAAGCGCTCTGCCACTTAGCTGCAACAGCCAGCCCGCAAACAAACACTCCAATTCTGTATTTATACTGTTAAGGAGTTTTGCTATACATTCGTTAGTCTGTTGAGAGTGAGACTGTAGAATAGTAGAAAATTGGAGAGTTCAGTGGCAGAGCACTTGTGCGTTAAGCAAGTGGTCCTGTGTTCGATTCCAGATGGGGACCAGATATATTTAATTCTATATTATTTAAACAAACCTGTGAAAGAGAGAGAATGCATCTAATTAGCCATGTTATTAAAAGAAAAACAAATTCATAAATAACACATTATTATTATTGAAACTGAAACAGTACATCTGATTATAATCAGTTGAAATATCTAAAACAATATACATTAAGTATTTATACACAAGTTATGAATGTTTCTGGAATTTTACTCATTAATTATGCAGCTAAGATTTATTACTTTATTTAATATATCTATAAATATAATTATAAATCAATATTTATATATAATTTAATTGCAGATGATCAAATCTTTAATATGATTATTGATATAATGCTAACATGGAGTGCAGATGTCATTATTTTATCGTGGGATTCCCACAAGAATACATCTATTGTTGAAGTAGAAGCTTTCTCAAATTTTTACCCTTTGTACAAAAATACAAGTTTGCAGCCCTCAATAACTGTTAATGTAAGAAATATTGAGCTTTTGATAGTGAATATAACTTCACTTTGCTCTGGATTGTCATCTATATTCAATATCGGTATGGATATATAATTAATTTGAAGTTATCTGAGTAGGTTTCATATTTTCTAGTGTGATTAGCTACTACCCTGTAATTGACATCATAATAAAAAATGCTTAGAGAGCTATTTGCAATTTTTTGATACTCCAATAAATCCAGATACATAATATTTGTTATTGTAATCTTATTGAATATGTAATCATAAAGGATTAATTTACTAAATTGCAAAAATGGCTTTGACTTCTGAAAACATGGATTGATGTAATTTCTTAATATTATTATGTTAAATAGATTATGCAAGGAAATCCTATATGTTGTTGATAATAGATGAATTTGGTTGGGCCAGGAAGTAGGTGTGTCCTAACATAGAAAGTAGGTGTGGAAAATGTTAAAGTATAAAGTAGGGGTGTATTAAAAATACTAAGAATTACTACAATATAAGTTATCAATAATTTTTGTGTTCCATAACTAAGAATGGAAAACATGAATTTGTTCATAATTGCCACTTGATTATATGTTTCCTTTTGTGATACTGGAAGATTTTGATAGAATTAGGTAAACCTTGTGTTCATTTTTGCAGTGACCATGGAAGCAAGAGTCTGAAGTTGATTTTTAACCTTTGTATAAAAGTCATTATTATTTTAATAACATCATCTTAGTTTAATAATCACAAATGCAGGATCACTTCAAAGAGTCCAATTAAGCTTTAATGCTTGAACTTCAAAACACTTACTGATAAATAACAGAGAACACATTCTGTACTTTATAATAATGGAGGGAGCTCATCTGATACCTCTGTAGCTGGTAGTGGACAAAATTGCGTGAACGGAAATTCTACACAGATGACCAGGAAGACATGAGTGCATCTCCACAGGTTTTTGTTAGGCCCTCCCCCTTCCCCCCCTAGTATTGTTTGCATGCTCAATTCTTATTCTGGAATACTCATAATAATATCGGTGACGACACAGCGGGTGCCAAGGGGGCAAGCCCCTCTTCCCGTCCCAACCAAACTTATTGAAATATTATAATGTACAAGGGTACCATTACAGGTGATTTTACTTACACATGCTAATATATGCTCTTCAATTATGAATAGCTAAGTGTCACAATCATACATAAATTTCATAAATTTTGATCTAAACATTATATGTACCCTTCCCAGGCATTAGTGCTGGAATATTGTTTGCTAGTACAGATTTCACGATTCTTTTTTAACTCAATTACAAGATTGTCCCTCAATACGAAATAATAATCCAAAGTACGATGACAATTATGATATTATTGCTCTATTTGAATAAACACATTAATTATTATTAAAACCAATTTAACGAGTGTAATTAGCACTTTCATTGTACTATTAAATTTACGCAATCCACTAACTTATATATTCAAAAGGAATGCTTAAATATGGGAAGTATTGGTTTATTCTAAGGGATATTGCATTGTATAATTAAACCTTCAATTGAGTCATCTGGCTAAGTGTTATTTACAAGAAATTATAACTGTTCTACCCAGATTCTTGCTACTTTGATGGATGTGTAAGAGATATTCTCGCAAATGATTGTGAAGTACACTGGAATAGTACAGGTTTCTGTTCTATACATTGTCCAAACTCGAGCCATATAGTGAATGCTAGCTGCAATAATTGCAGTGCAATTACTGATGATTTCTGTCTGGTGCCAACTAGTGAAAAACATTATACTACTACTACTACTACTACTGCTGCTGCTGAAATGGTCAGGAATAGTACATATTCAATTTTACGGACAGGCTCAAATTACTTTCTGAGTGAAAATATAACTGATGGATCATCATTGCTGATCATCATAGTTAGTGTTACTGGAGGTGGAATTTTTTTGTTCGCCTTTACTTTCACTATAATCTTTGTATTATTATCAATTTATACAATTTACAGTAAGAGAAAGAATTATATTTATTTAAGTTTTAATCAGCAAGTGTACTTTGTTTTACAGAGAGAAAAAAGTTGAAGCAGTAAGTATTTATAATATTATATTATTATTCAGTAATGATAATGATTTTTAATGGCAATAGTACTGCTATCAATTTGAATACTCAGGAGGTAACTATGCATCATGTATTTGTTATTCCCTTGTCAGCCAGTCATTTTTTGTCTTTTAGGAGGAAATGTACATGGAGCTTACCAACCGGTTTCCAAAAAATAGCACGACATTTACTCCTAGAGATGTTAACAATTTCAAAGTTGTAGCGAATGAAACCTGTATTATAATTTACATTTAATATTATTCTTCTTTTCTTTAGAACTATCCTGATCAAACTTATTCTTCATTGAAAAGGAAGAAACATAATGAGTTAAATATTGATGAATATGAAGCCTTACAATGCAAGCATTTACCAATTCACAGAATTGTAAGTGTTATAAATCAGGAGGAGTATATATAGATGTTTTAAAGATATTATACACGTACTCATAAAATTCTTAAAATAAATTTAGTAATGGTGAATTCATGTCTTTATTGAATACTTCAACATAATATAGCAATAGAATATGAATCTATTTAACTTGCATTAGCTATACTCTTGACAAGTAATCATTATATTCAAACATTATCTTTTTGTCAGTTATAGTTTCCTAGATAGGTGTTATAATACATAAATATTAAAATGCAGTGAAATATTAGACTATGGAAGCATTGACTATTTGTATTTTGTTAATTAACATCATACTTTCCTAAATATAATAGTACATCATCAGAACGAATAAGAATAATTATTACAATCAAATTAAAAGTAATAATAATAATGAATACTAACATACCATATCTAGCAGTTGTTAATTTTTATTTAGGTACCTCAAGTGGGTTATGCAGAAATTAGCACTTGCAATCATTGTGGTCATGGTAAGAATTCTTCTGAAGAACGAATTAAATATGCTGATATTTGTGCACCCACGACTGAGGCTGGTATGACTTATCTTAACATTTTTTTGCTTACAACCTGGCTGTACTGATGTTCTTAAATGTACTAGATAATGCATTAGATTTGAACACACTTCTGCTACAGTTACGTCCTATATCAGAAAAGTTCAGATTGTTTGGCAGTGTAGCTGGAATATCTCCATCTAGTCTCAACACGATAGTTTCAGAATGCGTTTCACCATATAATGCTTTAATGGAAGTTTGTGATTTATGGCTGGAGAAATGTCGAAATGAAGAAGTTGTTCCCACCTGGCATGCTGTAGCTGAAATTCTGGATTTAATTGGCGAAGAAAAATTGTCAAAAAGCTTGTTGGAAGTATATCTTTCTGGTATGTTAAAAATAGCTTGAAATGTCTAAATATATATTATTGGTTAGATAGAAATAAATCACTTTTTTATGTATAAAACAACAATATAGGAGTATTGCCAAAACCAATGGACATAAACTTGCTATTACCTCATAAGGAGTCTTCAGAAATGGCTTATGATTTTGTCAGTACTTCTGCCAAAGGTAAGTAACCTGTGAAACAAAATCCAGTACTATGATAGTTGGTGATACCGTCAATATTTAGAGGAAATATATTAAAATTTGCAGTTGACATATTGATTAATATGATAATAAACCTATAAGTTTATATGTGAGTAATGAATTTTAGTGCTCACATTATAAACAAGTTTCATATATTTCTTAAAATGCCTAGCATTTGATTAATTAATGTTTATTGTAATTGATTACACTCAAGATATTGATGAAGTGGTATATGATGGAGAACCTCCTCCAGTTCCTCCCAGTATACTGAAAATACAAGATAATGGTAATGAGAGCATTGAAGTAGATCCACAATATGAAGTTGTAAACCTCTAACTGTAATTACTGACATTCTACGAGATTGATAACTTTGAAGTTTTAACAACAGTATAGTTTTGTCTTAATTTTTGTTTATCTCATAAATAATGTGTACACATTTTATTTAGAAAAGAGTAATACATCTTAGACAACAGGAAATATAAATAAATACAAGATTCCAGTTTGGATTTACTACTGAAATTACTACTATTAGTGGACTATAATGCATTAGATTATTTGATAGTAGTAAGCCTTATATTTGAACATCTTTAAATTCACTATACAATACTAGTCAGTGGACATTGTAATGTAAACCCTTGTATATCGCTGCCATTAATATACAGTTATATAACATGAGTGCATGAAAATTCTCTTCATAAATTAATCCCATATAATACTACATCACTTAAAGGTTATAAAAAGTTTCTGTATTAAGGTATGCATAGTTTTGTAAACCATTGTGAAGCTCCTCTTGTGTCCATGACCACACCTAAATAGCGGTTGCAATATGTGTCTTGCCATTTAATCTTCAGAGATTTGATTTATGCCCACATTCCCAAAACATTAATATCCATTGAATGAGATATCATCTCTTTACAGCTATACTAGCTAACATGGTCAATTACTTGACATTATTACTATCTCTTAATCTAATATTTTTATCTCCTTGAAGTGTCCAGTGCTAGATAATTATAAATTTTATAAGCAAGAAATATTAATTTTCACACAACAAGTCAAAAAGCAGTAGTGTATACGCTCTGAAGCTTCACTTGTCAGAAACCACACTAATGTAGGTTCAAAACACATATTGCCTGTATAAATTCATGTTTATAATAATTATGGTGAATATCATAACAAATTGCAATTGGGAGACTAAGAGTAAAACAACAACTATGTATACTGAAAGATTCACTTTCAATGTTTTTGTTTCAATTTATCTCCCAAACTGAACAAGTCATTTAATATTTAGAAGTTACATGTAGTAACTGAGCACAAACAGGTAAACAGTTGAAAGGAAAAATATCATGATTTTAAACATATATATTCACAATGTTTATTATTATAGAAAGAAAGCATATGTGATTGAATTATCTTACACAGTACGTAATTTGAAAATGAAAGAATGTACAACTTACTAGCAGAGTATATTAAGGAAGTTGCACATTCGACAAAGTTTAAAGGGTAAATCTTTCCTATCAGAGGATTTGAATGCAATGCATCCCTTCCAGAGCTATTTTCACCAACTGCAAAGAATCCATTGACAACCATAACAAAATCTGTAAAATGTCTGAATAATTAGAGTTAGCAAAAAAAACAACTTACAAGACTGTAGACATTACAAACTAGCTTTCAACACATTACACATTAATTTATGATTTTTGGTTGTCAGTGTACACATTTCAGGCATGAGGAAGATTCACTTTCATCTCTGTGTATTTTTACATCTCTTAACCTTATGTAGCTATATTCATTCTCAAACTGACATGTAATAGTTGTTGGCTGGTATTCATAAGCTTCATAAAATATGGAGGCTGCCACCTTTGAATTTCTCCCAACACAATTTTGAAATGCATTGCAGTATTTTAACATACAAAACAATGTCACATAAGCAGGAAATAAGTAGATAGCACTATAACTGAAATAAAATTACAGTAGAACCTCTCTTATCCGGGCACCTTGGTTTCAAGGGGTGCCCGTATCTCAAATTTGCCCATATCTCAGAATATACAAAAAAAAATTTCACAATTTATTAAATCAATTTTGCTAAGTTGGGATACTTTACCTAACCACAAGGTACATAGCAGCTGCCTGGTAGAGGGAAGTGCCCGTAACTTGGGAGTCTGGATAGGGGAGGTTCTACTGTAATAATAAGAAGCAAACAAAAACATTTAAGTAAGGCAAATGGTGGATTGACCTAGGTAAGAGAGTACTTGACATTCGTAGCTAACATTTAACTGTACTGAGTATGTACTGCTAGCCAGTACCTCACCTTGCTTGTATATAGCTACTAGTAGTTTGGCACACATGACAGTGATACAAGCTAGACTTGATTTTTCTAACTTGTATAAGAGATTATACAGAATTGTTTGTGTGTTGGGCATTCATTTAAAGTCAGAACATCTTAATTAAGTAGTGACTACATAATATTTTAGATTATTATATGCATTGCATGGTATAGAAGATGGTATTCAGTAATAATGCATTTTTATTACATTTTAAGCTTCTTATTACAACATTTTGATGCAAGCAATGCTTTTTTTTTTGCGAATTATACAGTAACTATCTAAAACATATATCATGCAAATAGTGATCAACGCTTCCTTAAATACTATACTACAACTTGGAATCTTGTTTACCACTTCAAATAATTTGGGGCTGAAAGACCTAGCAAAAACACTACTTTTTTATCTTTCAGTTTTGTCATTTGAGGTTATATTTATATAAACATTAAATGAAGTCATGCATGGGAGGTCTTTAGGTTGCAGCACTGTTTGTCTATTGTGATTAAATGGTTGTCATAACTCAAACAGTTACACAACGTATATGCTGTCATAAGCTAGACCTTTTAGTCGGTTATATTTTTAGGTTTCTATGTAACTGTCGAGACTAATTGACTAAAGGGATATACTTATCATGCTTTAAAATTGACATTTGCACGAAATTTGACTAACAGCAAAAATGTGCTAGATATATAGTGCTTATTGCATAAGTTAGAGTGTGATATGGCGAAATATTTCACTGTGCTGGCTAATTTTTTTCTTCATAAGTGAAAATAAAGACTGAGATGAAATATCTTGTCATATCACTCTGACAAGTACATTATTCTATGCTAGACATCTTCACTGCAGTGGTTTATAATTGTAGTTAAAAAGTTTGTAAAGTTGGCTGAGTTAGTATACCTCCCTATAGCTGATAATTTCAGACATACTTAATTGAATGTAATTTTTAGTCCTTTGAGTGCTGAAGTCTTTTTAGCCATAGCAAATGTGATAGAAATTGAAGTTTAATGAAACAACATATTCAATGAAGGTAGTATCTTATGTGAACACAATGTGTCTGGCTATTTGATTTACACTGAAAGAAAAGTGGAATTTCCTGCTAAGGTTAAGTATAGCTATCTCACAGATCACATGTCCTTCACATTTCCAACTTCAGGACAGATGAGTTGGTGGTAACCATTCCTGGTACTGTATGGGCGTACTTTCCTTCACTATTTCCTGAACATATCCTGGACATAAACTGCACTATTTCCTTTACATGCCATATGGTTTGTACCGCATATATCATATCACATTTCCTGAATTAAAACTGAACTATTCCTGTACATTCTAGGTAGCTGCCTGTGCAAAAATGTGCAGCTTTCCTGTACTCAAAACTGCACTTTTCATGCACCTTTCCCACACAAAGCAACTATTGTTCACACACCTTTCCTACAGCAATCCTGAAGTTAAACTGCACTTATTGTGCAACACAAATCCTGCACCTTCAAATTTACCAGAGTATGAATAAATAATTTATGACCATGTACAAAAAAAAAATAAAAAAAATGATGCACCACAGACAACAGTTCCTGAACTTTGGCTCCATCTCTATCTCGAGTTCATCTCTGCAACCTCTTTAGTTCACCCCTGCATTAACAAAGAAACAAGGTAATGAACTCAATGGTAATAGCTACTTCAAACACTATTATTGGCGATCAATGACTTGTACAAATTACAATCCTACAATACATCCACATATCCAATAAGTGCAGAACAACACCGCGCTCTCTACTTGCTATCGCAGCCTGGATACAGTAAGATCACACAAGGCAGAAATTAGCTTAATCTTCACTGTGCCCACCACCGCGTGTACGGCACGCAAATTGTGTTGATACCCTTTCTTCTAACACTCCTGATTACTGAGGTAAAAGGTCGATAGTACTACAGATCAGAAATGGTAAAGGGTTGCTAATACCACAGAAGTTCTCTACAGCAAGTGATAATACGCCTGTGTGTCTCCTCTTCTTTCTGGTTCTGCTCTGACTGGGTTTCATGGATTTTCATCCCGGTGAGTGAAAACACAACTGGTAGCTTATAGTGTACTCTGTTGCTGTCCGCACTAGACTAAAGCGGTGTAAAACTGAACAACCGTATTGGTTAGTTCAAAGACTGCGTATTTCTTCAGTAGTGCCTCAAGTAGCATAGGGCAAGTATGCGTAGGGCAAGTATGTTAGTACCCTTCTCTCATTTTTTGTTTTGCAGTTTCTAATAAGTCCATTACATGGCCGTAGCAAGCGGTCCGGTTGGTCCGGTTTTGGCCGGACCAATATTTTCCCCTCGTAGCCACACCCACCTAAGTTGCTGCGTAGAGCATGCGCCTAAGTTGAAGGATTTGCAACTGTTACGTCCTTCTAGTTGTTTCACTTGTGGAACATATTCATGGCCGTAGCGTCCGGTTTTTTCCGGACCAATATTTTCACCTCGTAGCCACACCCACTTTAGTTGCTGTGTTTAGAGAGCATGCATGCTGATTTATTCCAGGTTTGCAACTGTTAGGTTCTCTTTCCACCATTTTTCACCTGGAGCTTTATTGGTTTGCTCGCTATCATTGAGCGGCCCATAATAGCTAATCCGTCAATTTCGGAAGTTTTCTTCTGATTCCTTTCTGCCAAGTAAGCCTCGGTCTAAATAATCT
>WLWI01005359.1_pt1 | contig 10703 bp, 6 predicted proteins | sample 6701501 | NCBI WGS metagenome assembly WLWI01 (sample SAMN12718690, study PRJNA515312) | sponge metagenome | isolation source: marine sponge | host: Mycale hentscheli | place: New Zealand: South Island, Marlborough, Capsize Point | collected 2014-11-01
TAGAAGCGCGGGCGAAAACAGAGGTCTCACGTACCCCATAAACAGATAAATAAATAAATAAATATAGCGAAATCTCGATTGAGTTACCCCTGATAGTGTCTCGCTCGCTTCGCTCGCTCGCCAATAATTAATAATTCAATATTTTTAGCTTAGCTAGTAGCATTACAATTTATATAATATTCACAAAACGTTTTGGCTCGTAAGCCTTCTTCAGTTGTGAGGTGAGGGGTGTGACCGTTAAAAATAAACAAAATTGTCAACTATAAAAATGCACGTAGCCGTGGGTCAATTGACGCTAGAGTTCTTGCAGGAACGGAGTCCACGTAGAGTTGAGCTCGAGGCCTTTGTCTAAATTAGAGGTGGTGTTACTGCTCTGTATAATTAATGCTTCCGTTGGCCTCCTATGGAAGTCATTTGGTATCATTTTCAGAACTCTTGATTCATCCCAGTTTACTCTGTGATTTCTTCCATGCATGTACTGAGATGCCATTTTTGTTGTCCATTCTTTTCACTGCATATTGATGTTCTTTCAATCTTTTTTTCTAGATTCCTGCCAGTTTCACCCACATACACTGAATGGAAGTCCATGCATGGTATGCTGTAAAAAAACTCCTTTCTTTTTCTCCATTGGTGTTGCTTGTTTAACATGTAGCTACAAGTAATTTTCTAAGAGTTGTTGAACTCTGAAAATTTACTTTTATGTTCAGGGGACTGCAAATTCGCTCAATTTTCTCGCTAATGCCTTTGATGTATGCAGTAAAACCAAAAGTTTGGATTCATTTTCTTTGTTGGAATTCATACTTTTTGATCTTCTGTAATGGTTGATGTTTCTATTATAACTGGTAAAGGATAGCCATTAGCTAGGAAGGTTGTTTTGAGATGAGCTAATTCCTTGTCTAGTATTGCAGAGTTGCAAATTGATGTTGCTCTAGAACTCAAACACTTGACTACTCACTTGACCCCACCTCTAATTTAGACAAAGGCCTCGAGCTCAACTCTACGTGGACTCCGTTCCTGCAAGAACTCTAGCGTCAATAGACCCACGGCTACGTGCATTTTTATAGTTGACAAATTTTAATGCTACTAGCTAAGCTAAAAATATTGAATTACTAGAAATATAGTAGCAATGAAAATCTACGACATTATATTATAAGTAAATATATATTCCCAGCAGTTTTACAGCCGTATCTCCCAAATCTCAACTCTAGATTAAAAGTGAAAGATTCACAAGAGTAGCAGACATACCAATTGGCACCTAGATCCATTCAAGTTTACAAACACGTAATTGTGTCCCATACGAACGTGAAGAAACCTTATTTTAGTAAGAATGTACACTAATAGAACTTACAGTTGTCTGGCTTCCTTCAGATCATGTGCATTTCCTGTGCCTTGGAGAATACTGGCCAAATATGATTTACCAAGTCCACTAGTGGTGTCCAAGTGAAGCATCCTCCTCACAACCTTCTCAGCATCTGAGAGGTATCCCAGCCTTGCGTAAGCTACTCCCAGATTGTAATATGACTCTGGGTTGTTTTGGTTGTACCACAATGACTTCTCACACGCATACACAAGCTCATTGGTCTTGTTGAGCTGCAATAAGATGGAGCATTTAGTATGGAGGGTCTGGGTGTGCTCAGGGTACTGCTTCAGGACATGATCTGTTAGATGCAGTGCCTCCTTTAGTCTGGAGGAATTCATTGAAATGATGGCGCTCAGTAAACTGTAGCTTTCTGCTATCTTGATGGCTCTACTATCTCTAGCTCCATAGAGTATTGCTTTTCTCAAAGGCTGAAAAGGATAAAAGAATGAATAATAATTTTAAAGTAATATCTCTAATGAGACTAACCTCTTCTGCTTCATCATATCTCTGCAAGATGTTCATGAGAAGTCCGTAGTTGTGAAATGCCCCAGAGTAGTAAGGATATGAGAGCATTCCCTTCTGATACAGGATCTCGGCACTCTGGTAATCCTCCATGATGGCATGCTCTATGCCAAGGTTAGACATCATTATGGCATGTCTGGGATTGAACTGAGCTCCTGCTCTGTTGATGGTCATGCTGGAATACCAATCTCTGTTCCTTCTCAAGGTCTTGACACTATAAAATATCAGCAAATACAACACCAATAGCTTGATACAGAAGCCCATAGAGGAGATGTTTGAATATTTCTTTAGTAATAGCCACAGGCCATAGGCCACCAGCAGACAGAAGCCCATACTGGGCAGGTACAAGACTCTCTCAGCTACGACAAACCCCACAGGGAAGAACAAGTTGGAGGCTGGGAGGAAGGGAAGAGCAGTCAAGCATAAACCCATGAAGCTGATGTGCTGATGTAATCCAGTTTGTTTAGCTAATGAATGAGCAGTGAAGCCAACAATGGCCACTAGGACTAAGACAGTCAACACAATATTCAAATCCAAGATTGATTCAATTACTGGAGCTGCCCCGTATCTCCAATCAGCTGTAAGCCCTGAGGGAAAGACGAGCAGCTTCGCATTGACAAATATGAGATGAAGCCAACTGAGTTGCCTCAGGGGAGAGTCCTGCATGAGAGGTGGGTTAGAGGAGCTGTAAGGAGATGGACAGAGAGAACAAGTATTATTAAAGATGATATCAAGAGTGAAGTTATGGCTCACCTAGCAAATGCTTTGTTGGTAGGAGCTCCATTAGAGAGATGCAATCGAACCATTAAGGCAATTAGTGTCACACTAGACACAACCACTCCACGAACAAAGAAGTTTTTAGTTCTTTGAGATGCCGAAGGAACATACTTGATAGTCTTGGCAAAAAATTCCCAATGCAGCTGAAAGCAGGAGGAAAAGGTAATTGAAAGTGTATTGTTATATAGTGCTCACACAATACCTGATTCAGAACGATTATGTCATATACCAAGCACAATGGCAACACAGTAATGCCTTGCTCCTTGCTTAGCATCGCAGTTACTCCAGAACATAAGCTTAGCACCAAGGGACACCACGATGTGCCACCTAAGAAAAATAAATATAAAAAATGCAATTTCTCTTTGATGTTAGATGGCATGTCAGTTGAAAGGTATTATAGAATTTTACACTCTCTTGAGGAAGAAATTCCTCACCCGCCACCTAATAGCACGCCATGACTGGCACATGTAAACCAATATGTTGCACAATTATGTCATCAACAAGACTGAGTTACACTGCCTGTTATACCAGAGTGTGGTCCTAGAGGGACCAGCTCTGGTCTGCTGACACCAGCAACTCTACAAGGAAGTAATTAAATCCCGGGAAAGCGACAATGTGAAGCACATATCAAAGAAGGAAGAATTGAGCTTCTCTTGTAGTGCTAACATACACTTTTACTAGACGGACTTTTTTGGCTTCAGTTCTCAGAATTGGAAGTTTAAAAACAAAGACAGTCCCGTGTTTGCATTGGTGTATGTTATCTTGGTTGCCAGGGTGTATGCGTTATCGTGATATTGTGTATCCTACGAAACATATAAATTTCCGTGTGCGGTTTTCGGTTCTCCGCCTAAAAAAAACTCCCATTTCCCAACGTCGGACAAAGTGAAAGTAATTTTCGTCTTTCTCTTGTGGTGCCGACCGACCGACCGACCGACAGACATAAGATTTGTTTACAGGGAACTCCCTTCATCTGTGATGTGGATTTTTCAGTGGTGCGTATAAATACCCTCAACACACGGAGCGCGTAATTGATCCAGTGCTACACACACACATACATTATGTTACGGGTCAGTCTAAAAGCCCCACAGTGGTATCCACACCATCTGGCTTTCACCATTGCTATAGTTCAGCCACTGACACTCAGGGACGGCGTTGTTTACGGGGAATCACTAATAAGGCTTCACTTACCAATTGTGGCTATGCATGAACCTAATCAAAGAGACAAGGTTGCTTGTGTTGCCTGTACCAACTGTTTCAAAACTTGAAGTTGGTGGTCTTCTCTCTGACTGTCTGGATCAAAGTGTTTCTGTGGTTATTGTTTGTAAAAAACACTGACTTCAAAGCTACACAGTTTCATACTCTTATATTGTTGTTGTTGTTGTTGTTGCTGTCATTATATTACTGTTGTGATAAAATATTTTTGTGTTATTATTTCCCTTCAAGATATCTCGGGCACATTTATATCGGTACAAGAGAGTTCAGTGCTTTTGATAAAAGCCAGACTAAACAAATCCCTATATTTTTAACAACGCTTAATTAGATTCTCTATTAGCAACAATTTCTCTCCAGGAGCAATATTCTGTCACATTAATTTAAAAATGGCTCAATTATGACCCTAGAGCAAGTAGTAGGGGCCAACCTATAGCTTATCAAAGAAATGGATACCAACAAAGGAAGTGGTCAGAACTTTCAACTCCATAGACAGGATTGTAATTCCAGACTTATCTGTGGTAGCTTTTGTTAATAGCTCAAATTACACTTTCTCTTGTGTGCTCATCCAAAGCATACATTCAGTTGATACTAGGAAATTCAAAATTATTTAATTAAAAAATCCCTCAGGCATATCTGCCTGTACCCAGCCACTTCAGCACTTATAGTAACCGTAATCTTTACCTTGAGCTTTTATATTTACGGATCTGTGGTAGAGGAGAAACGAAGAAAGGAAGAAAATAGCAGAGAGAAGTTCAGCTCTACCAACTACACCTGCTACCTAAGAAAACAGGAAGAAGAAATACTCAAACGTTTGCAAATTTCTTGCAGACTGGTCTTACAGCTTCAGTGTGGATGGGGTGAGCTGCAAAGAGAAGTCCAGCCAGGAGAGCTGGCCAGACATTGTTGAAGATGAGGGCACAGAGCTGCACGTACAGGTAACACACGACTGCATGCAGACACACATTCACCACATGGTAGCCCAGGGGAGATAGCCCGTGCCACATGTAGTTGAGTCTGAAGGTAGCCACACACAGAGGGCGGTAGGATTTGTGACTGTATGAACTAGAAAGAGGAGTCCCCCAGAAGTCATGGACTAAGAGAAGGCTCCATGGAGTACTGGGTCTGAGGTCCCCATTTCTGCTGATAGCTTCTTCATCATCATAGACCAAACTGCAGTCCAGAGTGTTCAGGTAGAGTAGCAACCCTATGATAGCTGATATCACTCCTGCTTCTCTGCTACCCAGGCTAGCCATCACAAGTTGACAAACATGAGCTTCTGATCTTCTAATAAAACGTTCAAGTCAAGTGCGACAAAAATCGGACGCTCCCAACATTTTTTTCGCACCTATGTTTGGAGTACTCTTCTGGTCAGAGTTGAGAGTCTACTCTCACAATTCAGTCCATAGATGTGGTAAGCCTAGTAAGTAAAATAGCAGATTAAATCTTGCGGGTCGGGTTAAGTACGTCCTGTTCGAGAGTGTGGCAAATATCAAAGGCTTCTTTGGACCACAGCAATTTCCTGTACAGCTGACGAGTCCCGCAACGCATGCGTAGAACCAAAAATTAAACTCTTCGACAAACTATAGATACACGGTGTTATATAACGTGGTGTTAAAAATAAAGCTTGCGATACTAAAAAAATTCATAGCTTAGTAGTGAGCTCACACAATGACTGGCAGATACGAGATGTAGACCACAATCATATTGAGTGTTGTAGGAAGGATGCCTGTCCTTCCTTTTTACCACCAGGTTTCGGTTAAATACCGCTCGCAGCAGGGTCAATAGCAATTTATCCCTCCTGCTACACGCGCATGCGTTCCCTGAAAAGCGCTACAATTCTACTTAGCGGAGCTAGAGGAAGAGGGTCCGTCACCAATGGAGAAGCATTTAGCTGGTTTGCTTTGCGGCGCTGTGGCCTTATCTCTGTACCTTAATACTCTAAATTGTGGCTTCAGCTACGACGATAACCCTGCAATCTCGGAGAATGCCAACCTACTACCGCAGAGTCCGTGGACCGATCTACTGTGGAACGACTTCTGGGGCAAACCGCTGCACTGGAACTCCAGCCACAAATCCTACCGCCCTCTGTGTGTGGCTACCTTCAGACTCAACTACATGTGGCACGGGCTATCTCCCCTGGGCTACCATGTGGTGAATGTGTGTCTGCATGCAGTCGTCTGTTACCTGTACGTGCAGCTCTGTGCCCTCATCTTCAACAATGTCTGGCCAGCTCTCCTGGCTGGACTTCTCTTTGCAGCTCACCCCATCCACACTGAAGCTGTGAGTGTAAATGGAGCACACAACTCTAGCTTAGGTTGTGATGTAACCATACATAATCAAAGTACTATAGCGTTGTTGTTACGAGTTACTTTGTGCAGACATAATGAGAAAGATAGGTAAAGGAGGGTTTGCATCAATTTATTAGTTGTAAATAATTAATTTGTTAGAATAAATAAAACAAATGCTGAGAGTAGACTTGAATTAGATGTCAGTAATTACACTAAGTAGTATTTCTGTTCCCGACACTCTAGCAGCTTAGTCTTCTCTGACACTCACTCTAGCTAGCTTAGTCTTCTCTGACACTCACTCTAGCTAGCTTAGTCTTCTCTGACACTCACTCTAGCTAGCTTAGTCTTCTCTGACACTCACTCTAGCTAGCTTAGTCTTCTCCACCTGTAGAGCTAGTTATGTGATAGTTGAAGTTGTTGATGAGAATCTAAATAACGTGTTAACTATGTGTGAGTACATCAGTTGACACGTTACCAAATACAGAACTGGAGGGAGAAGGAATTGTGGAGTGTTGGAAGATGCAAGGTGCTAGCTTAATTGTGTGTGCATGTGTCACTTCTTGTGTGTGCATGTGTGTTGTTTGTTGTTGTTGTTGTTGTGTGTGTGTGTGTGTGTTAGGTGTCTGCAGTGGTGGGGCGGGCGGATCTTTTGTGTGCCTTGTTCTACTTGCTGTCTCTCCTCTCCTACCACTGCAGTGGTTTCCCACGACAACACGGTCAACCACCCCCTGTTCAGAATGGTATGTTGTATTCTGCATGTGCTCAAAGACAACAGAGAAATCTTCAAAGAGTAGTAGTTTTGGCAAGTGTTTGTGAGTGGAGGCATCAGATCTCTATTAAGGGATGCTCTGTAGAGACATCTCTTCATAAGTCTCCTACTATCTTAGATCCTGTGTTCTAGTCTTTTAAAGTTCTGTAGAAACTTAGGGAGTATGTTTTTGACAGAGTGCAGAGAAGCAGCAGCTGCTAGTGGATAGGGTTACATGAGGTGTGTGTGATGAGATTTGGTGGGCTCTGTTAGAGTAGGTAAGGTGCACTGGACGTAATACTATCATGTTTCCTGTGGTGTGTCTGGAATGTCTAGAGTCTTTGAAGTCGCTTTGCTAGTAGTTCTGATCCAGTACGTGCAGTGAAGAATCCACTGGACAGCTGAAAACAAATCTAGAGCAATGCATTTAGTTAGAGAAATATTTATGATATTATCTTTCAGTTTGTTGTTGTTGCATTAAATTAAAGTAATTTGCTTAATCACAAGTTTATTGCTGCTCCTAGTTGTTGTCTTGGTAATTGAAGCCCATCTCCTCTTCCATCTTAATTATGAATGAAGGTTGTGACCCCCTTGATGTGAATGAGTGATGCAAGTGTGTGATATTATCTCGAGGCTTGTGAGTCAGACATTCAATGAGCATTTGTAGGTATGTGCTTCTTCCTGGCCACGAGTGTTGCCAATGGTAATATGAAGAGAAAAAAAAAAAAATAAATAAAATGACAATGTTGGCATGACTTGTGCTGCCTCCATTACTGTCTATTGATGCACGTACTTATAGACTATTCAACTCTTATTTGGTGTCGGACCAACTGATCCGTGGTTTTGATTCTACAGGTGGAATGAGGAGTGTCGGGTGGCTGTGTGTGGGCGTGGCATGTGTGGTGTGTGCCATGCTCAGTAAGGAGCAAGGGATCACTGCACTGGGGGTGTGGCTGGCACAAGACTTCTGGACTCGCTGGAATAAACTGGTATGACAATGGCTGTCACAAGTAACTCTATGTGAATTAGTTCTAACTCGGTGTGAATTAGTGTTAACTCGGTGTGAATCAGTGTAATGTGGTGTGAATCAGTGTAACACGTTGATTGACATCTTTATTTCAGAGAAGTTTTGTCCAGTCATTGCAAACATGCTTTACAAGACATTCTATTGCTATTATTATGGTGGGTGTGGCCTTGATTATCATTCGCTTGATCATGATGAAATCGCCTCCGGTCTTCTCAGAGTAAGTTTGGTAACGGGCGTGGCTAACTTAATCAGGGTTGTGATTAACTAGGTGTATATATTATACTAGTGGTGTGCTTGAGCACAAATGGCGAGCGAGCCTAAAGACTATACTATTTTTATATGAATGATTTTGACTTCTAACACTGAAGCTACTGAAAATTAGGTCGAGTTTTTAAATTTCGCATACACTGTAAAGGGATTTCAGTGCCATAGTAACAACTCTCTGCAACTGTTTGAATTGAAGGAAAAAACAACAACAAAACAATACACGCTATTTAAACGTTTTCTTTGTGATATTCTTTAGCTAAGTAGTGGCTGTAAAGCACAATGCTTTGACACAACTGGACATACACCTACACAGACTTACCTTCGCGGTTAGTCTAGTGGACAATGCATTTTCAAGTAAATACTGTTGCGTACGGCTTATAACCATGCCAAAGAGCGCATTAACTCGAATAGAAATGGATGTCCCGTAAGTTTTCACGTTTTAACTGCACCCGCAAAAGAATTCAAAACGGTAAACAATTCAATTTCTAAGGTGATACGGGTACTGATCGATAAATAGAGGATTCTGTTTAGTGAAGTTTGGGACGGGGTCGACCACCGAACTAACACAAAAACGCGAGGGTCAAAGTACAAAAATGCCTTACGTACGTCCAAACATATATATAAATAAACAAACATCCCCGATTTTCAATTGTGTTACCCCTGTAAGTGTCTCGCTCGCTCGCCAATTATTCATTCTATTGGTTTAGTATTTACACGAATGCCTCAGGCATGAGTGAATACGGCCAATCAGATGAGTGAAATTCTCCTATCAAATAATACATTTATATATATGCACTGCTCATGTGTGAATACCGTAGTAAACAGTTTCTTGTGCAATAAACACTAGAAGGCCTGGAGGATGTGATAACCCATTATGAACACTTGAAGGCCTGGAGGATGTGATAACCCATTATGATAACTACATATGGACATGGAGATAGGGGAAATATTGCTTCACACTTTCACTGCTGAATAATACAAAAAACAATTTTTTTTTAATTTTTGTCTTAAAAAATGTCTATAAAAGATAAACACCTTTCCATGTCTGCACTAGACTGCCTGTAGCTAATTCTGAGTTCAGTATAACTACTTCATCTCATGCTAATCTTCACTACTTCTTTGTCTTCTAAAGCTGAACAGAGCAACTCTCTCTCTCTCTGTTTAACATCTTCTGGAGGTGAATAAGGTGCTGAAGTTGCTGTTAATCCACGTCTACTACCTCAACAATTGACCACCCGGTCGCCATTTTGAAGTAAGCTTATATTCGGACTCTGATAGCTACCTCAATGTCAATTGTTGAGCTAGTAAGTGATGTGCCAACTCCTTGTGGCGGTATCTCTTGAGTTAAAGGCTATGGCGGTCAAGTGAAGCAACGCAGACAAGATAAAAACTATTTCCCCCGAGGCATTACTTCAACTGCCATATGGTGGTGGAGGGGTTAAGTCACATCCTGTTTACTTTAATGCATTTCCTGCGTGGCAACAGGAATTAGGTACATAATAACAGTGGGTATCTTTAAAGTCTTGGAACTGAGCTTCTTTGGATATTGAAATTTGAAGTTTATGAATATTCATTAGTTGTTGCACTTAAATGACAATGCTAGAATTTATTTCTCATGTTTGGGTTTTGCTTGGCTGGGCTGGGCTAGTGTAGACGCATGCCAACAGTCTGTCTAGTTTGATCACTTGAGTGAGTGAAACTTAGTTTTAAATAACCAAGTGATTGTTTTTATTAATATCAGAGACTTACAGTTAGTTATGAAGGAATTGAAGGAATGTCCGTAGGTATCATCACTTTTTATTTAAACAATTTGTGATTTTTGAAGAGCTGTTCTCATTTGTACACCAGCCTAGCTGCCAACTGTTCATGGGCTTTCCTTGTACACTTATATGGGTGTGTCCTATAATCATATTTTGTGACAGCATCTGGGGATACAGAGGCATAGCCCCCCCCCCCCCCCTGAGCATAAAGGGTGATTATGGGGGCAAGCCCCTATTATTAGGTGTACCAGTCATGTGACTACAAACACAGGAGGTCAGCATGACTATTCAACCACAAGAAGGGGTTCCCTGCAGTGAAAGTTTGAATTAAATTTTGCAAATTGCAAATTTTTTTAAAAATGTTGATGGTACATCTCATGGGACGACCGGACTGCGTAGCTAGGCAACACATTGTGAACTAAATTAGACCAGTCGTGAGTAGTCTGTCAACTAATTACAACAATTAATTGAACCCGTTGAACCCGTGGTTGGGAACTAGATTGTATCAATTCTACTATGCCCACTCAGCTAAAGCCTGCACGACTGGCGCTGTTAGCTCCTCCCACGACTGGCGCTGTTAGCTCCTCCCACGACTGGCGCTGTTAGCTCCTCCCACGACTGGCGCTGTTAGCTCCTCCCATGACTGGCGCTGTTAGCTCCTCCCACGACTGGCGCTGTTAGCTCCTCCCACGACTGGCGCTGTTAGCTCCTCCCACGACTGGCGCTGTTAGCTCCTCCCACG
>WLWI01005360.1_pt1 | contig 10703 bp, 8 predicted proteins | sample 6701501 | NCBI WGS metagenome assembly WLWI01 (sample SAMN12718690, study PRJNA515312) | sponge metagenome | isolation source: marine sponge | host: Mycale hentscheli | place: New Zealand: South Island, Marlborough, Capsize Point | collected 2014-11-01
CTGCATGTTGGGTATAGAGCCATACAGTGCTGCATGTTGGGTATAGAGCCATACAGTGCTACATGTTGGCTATAGAGCCATACAGTGCTGCATGTTGGGTATAGAGCCATACAGTGCTACATGTTGGCTATAGAGCCATACAGTGCTACATGTTGGGTATAGAGCCATACAGTGCTGCATGTTGGGTATAGAGCCATACAGCGCTGCATGTTGGCTATAGAGCCATACAGTGCTGCATGTTGGGTATAGAGCCATACAGTGCTGCATGTTGGGTATAGAGCCATACAGTGCTACATGTTGGCTATAGAGCCATACAGTGCTACATGTTGGGTATAGAGTCATACAGTGCTGCATGTTAGGTATAGAGCCATACAGTGCTACATGTTGGGTATAGAGCCATACAGTGCTACATGTTGGGTATAGAGCCATACAGTGCTGCATGTTGGGTATAGAGCCATACAGCGCTGCATGTTGGGTATAGAGCCATACAGTGCTGCATGTTGGGTATAGAGTCATACAGTGCTACATGTTGGCTATAGAGCCATACAGTGCTACATGTTGGGTATAGAGCCATACAGTGCTACATGTTGGGTATAGAGTCATACAGTGCTACATGTTGGCTATAGAGCCATACAGTGCTACATGTTGGGTATAGAGCCATACAGTGCTGCATGTTGTATAGAACCATACAGCGCTACATGTTGGGTCGCTACTCTTCTGTTAAGTGATCGTCTAACACAACATTTTTATTTATGTTTTATTCATTGCTGAGACGTACACTTCCTGTCATAAAATATTGAAACAAGGGCATGGATAATTAGAAACCAATATGGCTACTGGAACACTAACTGTTGAGTGTTGCTTTGCCCTAAGGTTTCTATAATGAAGCTCAGAATTGGACAGCTCCAATAAGCAAGTTTTGCAGTGTTTGAACTCTGACAGTTGTGTGACTGACTGTCGGCAGAGCTTCAGATAGTGAGTGGTATTAGTGATGACCTTACATCTGATTGTGTTTGTTGCTGTTGTTGCTATGACTGTTCAATTTTCTGCTATGCTTTTGGGAAAAAACAATTTGTCATTGTTGGTAGCTTGCCTCCTTTCTTGAAGGTGATTAATGTCTTGGTAATTGAAGCCCATCTCCTCTTCCATCTAATTATGCATGACAGTTGTGACCCCTTGAGATAGGGCAAGCTCAACCTCACACCTCTTAGATTAATTCCTAATGAACCTTTGTCATGCTTCAATCCTGGATGATGATAGCAACATTGAAGGATTCCGCAAGTATTACAACCACATCAACTATATTCATTGGCACACTCACACACATATGCACACACACTCATACAGATACATACGCACACACACTCATACAGATACATACGCACACACATGTCCATGGTTAGTCCTGGGAGTCTCCACCCATTTACGTGGGTGGGTGTGTCCTTTAACCATGTTACTGCAGGAGCTGAAAACGTGCATGTATATCAATGTTTGGGAAGTTCATGTGCACAACCTCCTGAGCACTGAGCATTCAAGTATATGACCTCTCCTCCCCCTCCTCTCCCTTTGTTTTGTCATTAGCCAGTTGGCTAGCATGACTCAGCAGGGTTCCTGGAAAATTAAATCTTTGAAAATTTGATTGTTTTGATAAAGTCCCCTCACTGGTGGTCCTACTCTGACCACAAAGATCAGAGGAGACAAGGTCAACACTTGACTAGGTGTAGTGAAGCCATTGCTTGCCAAGTACCAGAGAGGAAATGGCTCATAGACTACTTCTCTGTAACCATCAGCTATTTTTAGAAATATTATTTAAGTGTGTGTGTGTGTGTGTGTGTGTGTGTGTGTGTGTGTAAAAAGTTAACCTTTGATGTATGAGCAGCAATTAAATAATCATTAGATGTAGAGTCAAGTGCCTGTAACATGTTAGTGAGTGAGTGAATGAGTGAGTGTGGGTAATGGCAGCTCTAGACTGACAGTGTGGTCTTGTTAGTGAAGGAGTGAGTGAGTGTGGGTAATGGCAGCTCTAGACTGACAGTGTGGTCTTGTTAGTGAAGGAGTGAGTGAGTGTGGGTAATGGCAGCTCTAGACTGACAGGCTGGTCTTGTTCTTGTTGCAGTTGACTTTGTCTGAGATGTCCAAGACAGCCAAGAAAGAAGTGAACCAGGTGAGTTTGGACTTTGAGATTCCCATGTTCATCTGCTCGGGAATGAACATTCGCTTTCTACGAGTGTTTGAGCGAGGCAAAGCCAGCTACACCCCTTACCGATGGGTACGCTATATCTCTCACAGGTGGGTGTGGTCAACATGTGTGCTCATTGTAGTTTATCTGTGTGTTTGTATGCAGTGACTCGTACGTGTGCAGAGTTTGATGGTTGCTATGGCAATGTCATATTTGGTTTGGGACAATAAACACAGTTCATTATTTTTATCAAATTTCACTAGACCAAAAATTTATAATTTGATTAATATTAAACTCAATAAATTGGTTTGAGTGACATCATTTGTGTGAGTTCCTAGTTCAGCTCACATGTAAATCAGTGCAGCGTGGAGGGCTCACATGTACCTCGACAGATCAGTGCAGCGTGGAGGGTCACATGTAGATCAGTGCAGCGTGGAGGGTCACATGTAGATCAGTGCAGCGTGGAGGGTCACATGTACCTCGACAGATCAGTGCAGCGTGGAGGGTCACATGTACCTCGACAGATCAGTGCAGCGTGTAGGGTCACATGTACCTCGACAGATCAGTGCAGCGTGGAGGGCTCACATGTACCTCGACAGATCAGTGCAGCGTGGAGGGCTCACATGTACCTCGACAGATCAGTGCAGCGTGGAGGGCTCACATGTACTTCGACAGATCAGTGCAGCGTGGAGGGTCACATGTACCTCGACAGATCAGTGCAGCGTGGAGGGCTCACAAACTGATAATTGTCATTGAACTTGTCAGCAGTTACAGGTTGTTTGTGGTCTATCCCTACTAGGTGACTCTATAGTCTCTTATTACATATGAAATAAACCCCTCCTTCCAAAACTAGGAAGAATGGGTGGGGGCCCATGGTTCCTCCAGCCCCACCCCCAGTCTCCTATGACTCACTGTGGGTGGGGCCCTGTGGTTCCTCCAGCCCCACCCTCTGTCTCCTATGACTCACTGTGGGTGGGGCCCTGTGGTTCCTCCAGCCCCACCCCCAGTCTCCTATGACTCACTGCACATTCAGTGCTGTTACCTCTGAAATAACTACACATGTATGTATGTATGTATGTAGTTCAGACTTTTTATATAATTTATTGATTTTTTTAAATCAAACATAATATACACTGAATCACATGACATGAAAAGATGTGCCTCACAAACATACATACACAAACATACATACACACACACATATATACCTGAATTCAATAAATAACTCCAATGCTTGCCAGACTAATGAATGAATGGTGAGATATTAGTCTCCTGGTCATGAAGTGATAGACAGTCTGAAAATAAGTTGAGTGGAGGGAGAGAAGCACTAGAATAAATAGATCAGATGAACACCAACAGCTAGCTAGGCTGGATGTATAGCTCAAACAACTGCCACATCAACTGGTAGAAGGTGATATCCGATCTTCATAAAACGAAGTCTCTACCAATGAACTCCCAAGTAGCTTCCTCTCCATCCAGCTCATACTGGAGGTGAAGGTTGAACTGCAGCTCTAACCAGGACTCTTTAAAGCATCGCAGGACCTCGTGTGACAGGAACTCGGGCACTCTCTGCGACTCCCCAATGACACACACTTTGCTGACTTCCTTCAAGCAGTCTTCCCCAGCTCTCACCACTACCTGTAGCTTCAACTTCTGACTGGATAGATTGCAAGCATTCTTATTGCGCACTTCAACTGTCAGGGTGCAGAAGCTATCTCTTTCAAAGTCCAAACCAATGGGACATAACTTGAGGACTAACTCCAAACAGAACTTGTTATTGTCTGCTTGAGTGCGGGCATAGAATTTCTCTTCCACTGGCTTGGTCTGCTTGTTACTGATCTTAGACAGAAGATTAGGGATGAATAGTCTCCATTGGAACGAAGGAGGAAAATGTGAATCTTCATTCTGTTCCAGACTGAAAACTTTGGTTTGGGAATCAGATATGAACTTCTGAAAGGGCCTCCTCTTACCGAATATTTTTACAGCTCTGAGACCTCTAAGGCAGGACCAAGAGTTAGGTCTTGCTGTAGGGGAGACGTCTACACTTTTACCACGCAGGACAGGCTTACTGGAGTCTCTAGCTTCAGAAGAAGGCGTGTCAGAAGAAGGCGTGTCACTCTCAGAATGCTTCAGATGACAGGCTGAAAGATTGCAAGGTAGAGGAGACACGTCACGTGAGGCGGTGGAAGTGGGCGTGGTAGAAGGAGGCGTGGCTGGAACGGAATTGGTTGAGATTGAGACGCAACCTAAGGGAATTGGAGACGGAATATCAGAAGTGTTGACTATGTCGTAGGAGTCCAAGTTTAGTTCATCTGGGGACGATGACTCGGAACGAGATGGTAACAACTTTGCCCCTGGCTTCTTCCGCCCAAACATCTTAAACAACTCCCGTCTCTTGGTAACCTCTAACTGAATGCAGCATTTGGTAAATTCTTTCACTGTTGGGGTTGTCCGAATGGAAGAAGGGATGGTTTCAGAAGATGTGAGCGAGGACTTGTGGGGTGCCTTTACATCTTTCGAATTACCAGATGGAACAGGACAGGAGTTGACAAAGTCTCTATCCAGAGGTTTCTCCACTAGGAACACACCGTTACCTAGCAACAACAGAAGTTATCACAAGTATCAATCACACTCATTACTCCAACTGCATTCGTTAGCACAGGGGCAATAGCTTAATTACCACAAACATGCAAAATTAAATGGTTCATTTCACAGGAACTCTTTTCTACACAAATGCTAAGACTCAGTGACAGATAACCACACCTTCTTCTATGGACAAGTTTATCCTAATATCATGACCATAAAAAGCACTTAGTAGCCTCCAAGGCCATTTTTAATGCCAATTCCTTCTTCCCCTTACAATTACGTGAACCCCTGTAATCATGACACATTATTACTTACATGATTCGCAAGGATCTGCCGTCAAATTACCGTCATATCCATTTTCTTGAATGCCACACCCACTTTCTGGACTGTCTGGCAGGAATTCTACAAAGCACATAAACAAATACTACAGTAACAACTTCATAGAATAATTTGCAGTGATTGATGAGTGGAACGAGTCCCTATACATATTAGTGTCCCTGAACATATAGTGTCCCTGAACATATAGTGTCCCTGAGCATATAGTGTCCCTGAACATATAGTGTCCCTCCCCTCAGAGTCTGCTTTCAAAAGTTCTCTGGAAAAAAAAAAAAAAAAAATTCAAATAATGTTGTATTGACGGATTTGCTTGAGCATTTTTTCCTGTCACACACACACACACACACACACCTTGCCTTGTCATCAGTTGTGTTCCTCTATTTTTCTGCCCCCCCTCCCCCTCCTCCCTTTTTTTTTTTGAATTCTTTTATATTAGCTAGCTGGCTTCTCCTATTTGCCTGCAACAAATTATTAAAAACCACAACAACAACAACAACATAGATCTTGTCCGGGTTCCAAGTTATAACGACAGGTCAACAGATTACAGCGATCACAATGCCAGCTGAAAGAATGACACACGCTAACACTGATCACGGAAAGTTCATGCACATATCCCCACCCACTCATCACTCACACACATACACACACTATCTCCATGGATACTATTAATCATGTATAGTAACCACTATGTAATGACTCGTAGAGAGTCGCTGCAAACTCCGCCCACCAGCTTTAACACAATACACAAACATGAAAGGGGTTTCAAAAGTAGTTTGCAGTAAAAGTAAAGATTTAAATATCTGTCTTTGAGACTTGTTGTTGAACCCTCAGGAGTGCAAAGTGCGTGTGTGTGTGCGTACATGTGATTGTGTGCATGAAGTGTGAGAAAGTGGGTTAACGAGATAATTGCAGTAACCACGATTCTGACATCATCATTGTCATCATCATCGGCACAAAATCCCTGGTAACATAAAAGGGTTCTCCAGCTCATGGTACAAGGTCAAGGTTTAAGTGATCACCATTAAACCACTTGGATGCTGACCACTACCTGACAGCTTCAGAACACTGGCTACAGGAGTTCTGTTCTACTCACATTGACCACACCCTCCAGCTGTTGATATTCACACACAAAGGGAAAAGAAGTTGGTATAGGAAATGTGCCGGAAAATGGCTATGAATTCATTCATTTCACCAAACTAAGACCATATTCACAGGCACAAGACCAGCAATGCCCTGCTGTGGGTTCTATCAGCCAGTGTTCTAGGGACAGCTATCAGCCAGTGTTCTATCAGCCAGTGTTCTAGGGACAGCCATCAGCCAGTGTTCTAGGGACAGCCATCAGCCAGTGTTCTAGGGACAGCTATCAGCCAGTGTTCTAGGGACAGCTATCAGCCAGTGTTCTAGGGACAGCTATCAGCCAGTGTTCTAGGGCAGCTATCAGCCAGTGTTCTAGGGACAGCCATCAGCCAGTGTTCTAGGGACAGCCATCAGCCAGTGTTCTAGGGACAGCTATCAGCCAGTGTTCTAGGGACAGCCATCAGCCAGTGTTCTAGGGACAGCTATCAGCCAGTGTTCTAGGGACAGCTATCAGCCAGTGTTCTAGGGACAGTATCATACAAGTACTGGCTGTATCTCCATGGCAACAATAAGGAATCACTCTAAGTGCATTCACATAGTTTCTAGGTTTCCTATGGCATGTCCATAATGATGACATTAGCACGGGCCAAGTTATTAGCACGGGCTAGTCAGAGTGTCCGGCGGCACTCATAAGGAATGCAGTGAATAAATTAGCCATTCAGAGTATAATTTAGACTTTGACCTATTGCAAGTGCCGCATTAGACCAATCCTACCAACACCTTACCAACCAGGTAGAGCCTCGTTAAATGATACCGTTGGTAATTTTCTCCCAGCTCCTAGATCAATGAACTTGAAATATTAACAAGTCCTGTGCTCAAACAATGAAGTCCACCAGACAGCATCTCTGGAAGATATCCATTAGTCGTGTGTTGAGAAGACAAGTACTCCTGCTCATCTGAGCTATCCATCAAGGTTATAGACATGCAGTAACCATGGCAATGCTAACACATACGTAATTATACAGGAATCCACTACAGATTAAAGAAAGTGCAACAGATGTGATAAAGGAAATGGTCGTTCTATTTTTATTCCCTGCTAATACCAAACCATCATTACAGATACAAGTACAGATACAAGGACTTCACAACACCACTGGAGAAGGCTGACAGAATCACCACACACACTTGACTAGGTAACTTCAACATGTCCATGAGAGAGCTTTACTGGTGAATGTCTTGAGAGTTGCTTGTGCACCAACAAGATCTGGTAGACACAAATAGCTTTGCCTGTATATAGAACTCATGTGGATGACCACCAGTGGGCTATTTTTGTTCCCGGCAAAGTTCAGTAGTTTTCATTTAGAACACGAGGTCAATCACACTGAATTTATCAACTTATAGTTTGACAGTTCTCAATTATTCATGAGAATGATAATACATCACAAACAAATTCTACACTCAAAAATCAATCAGGATTGCCATTACAATGTAAATCACCAAAAGTCAGGGATCTTTTTTTCCAATTGGACCTCCCTTGGGTCCCAAGATGTGGAACGACTAGATCAGTCACAAGTGTACAGGCAGATTGAAGAAACAAACAACAATTGACACGTTTATAGGCCTGCACACACCTCCCCAACACCTTCACCACCTGGATGAAAGGAGTCAGCGCAAACAGAATAAATCCAAACGGCCAAGTAAACATCCTTTTCTAAAATTATCTAAACAAGTGTAATTAAGTAGAGTAATCACTCAAAACTCACTCGTAAAGCTTGCAGGATTCTGCCACTTTGCTATGTACTTAGGAATAGCTCAGAATATCCTACCACTGCCCCACAAATCTATTTCAAGGAATGAATAATGAATCTCGCATACTCTTCCCTTATGGCCCAAAGAACAAGCACACACACACAAAAGAAGAAGAATGTTTTAAAAAGAACCTTTATAAATAGTTCAACTCTTCTAAAAGAAATCAAGTTTTACATCTCAAGCTAGACTGTACAAACAAACACACACACAGCTGTTCTGCTCACAGATGAATGCATCTACTAACAGTTTATTGTTGATAGCATTTATTTAACATAACAAGATGCTAAACACTTCATTTGTGCAATCCATGGTGGTATCTAAGCAACACTGTGCGCATGATCAGACACTACTCTATTTCTTGCGACTTACCTGCTGAAGAACACTTGTCTGCTAAATCCTTCCGACCTATCGCCTCCAAGACTTGTGCGAGCGGTCCCAAACACCCTCTATTGAACAGACCGAATTTTTCCAAGCGCCTGAGCAGTTTTAACCTTGGCGAAGGGGGCAGCAAGTTACAACGACAGCAGCATCTCCCAGACGATTCTTCAGCGTCCTCCGCTAACCCAGCAATATACGCCAAGTTGCCGCACTCTCCAGAGGTAAGCTGCTCGGACAAGCTCACCAAAAAATTGCTATATTCCCCCATAGTTACACTATCCACACTTGTAGAGTATATTGCTTATCAACACTTCTTGATACTAAAATTCTAGTCTTAAAAAAAAAGTATTTTTTTTATAGTCGCGCAAGCCTTCCATGTGCTAATAATAAATAACATTTTTTTGGATATGTTGGGATTCCCCCCACCCACTTTTTTTTTTTTTTTTTTTTGCTTAGAGAGGCATATCCTGATGACTACATAATACCACAATTAATAATCCAACTAAATTCATTACAAAATATTGTAAAACAACAAAATGAAATGTCAATAGCTTCTACCAAACAAAGTGTAGTACTTGGCCAAGCTGGAGCACTTGGGGTGGATGCACTGCTGACCTTCACTCAGTGTCTTAGGCTGCTTGAATGGAATGCACAGAGCCTTGGCACCCATAGCTGGAGCTCCTGCCTCCAGAACTATGTCATCCCTATGGACACACACACAGAACACAGGGATAAATGATACTTTATTGATGAGACTGCAGATAAACCTTTCACGAACACTAAACATAAGTTAGACACAACCATCTACTCACTAAACTACAGCGATATCATTCCATGGAGATGTGATTCAGGTAGTCACATAGCAGAGCTATACAGGACTTGTGCAGGCTGCACAACTAGAACTCATCGCGTGAATATTAACTAGAACAAAGTGTTTAACTGCAATAGTTTAGACTTGCTAGCGTTGTAAAAACAAACAAACAAACAAACAAACAGAACTAGTAGAACACAGAGCCAGTCAGTTGATATCTCCCACTTGATGATGCTGCTCCTGCAATACTCAGCTAATTGTATTTACCCTACTTATTTAGTGACACCTCTAGATTAGAACTATACACCAGACATGACACCTCGTGTCCTTCCTTACCACTACTCCATACCAAATAAGGATAACATTATAAGATTCCATATCAGAGCAAAACTGAGCCAGTAGCACCACATGCTCCCTGGCCAGCCCACTGAAGTGGCCATCATGCTCACAGCAAGTGATCTTCAAGACAATATGACTGCATTCCTCTATTCAGCCATCATTACTAGAGGGCATAGGTCATCTCTTAAATTAGGTTGGAAGGAGTTCCCCCTATGACAAGCAGGTCACCTCCGCCCCGCCATGCAGTAGACTGGTGTAGACTGGTAGTCAAGGAACTATGGGTGCCCAACTAATTAAACATGTCTTTGATGGGGAGTGGACTGGAGGTTGTTGCACATGTACAGATGTGGGGCAACCACTGGCCTACTAAATGACCAACCACATCTTTAACCACGACTAGAATTGAAGCACCAAACATGCAAACCCTCAGTGTTACGATACACTGGCTAGATATTACAAATACCATAAGATTCAGCAATCTGATTGGACAGTTTGAACATACCATGGTACTAAGGAAAATACTGCAGTAAGCAAAGTTCTTGTGAACTCTAATGCATTTACAGTATTGTACTCAATTTATGTCCTTAAACCCCTCCCCCTTTCACACAGAGAGGGAATTACCAATATGCATGATCCAATTCCATATACATGTGAACTCTTTGTCAAGACGTACACTTTCCCAGACTCACAGCTAAATATGCAGAGTACCCTTCACTACACAGTCTCTATCATCTCTAATCCTCAATGACAAATCGTGACAGCAACGGTAAACTAACTAATTTAATTAAAGGGTCACAACCCTTAGAGTTACCGTCATATTTGATAGTCCAGCCAGGCACTACATCATAATTATATTGATACTAAATAAACCACACCTTGAGATCAGGGCCGACATAACCACCTCTATAAAATGAACGTGCAGGTCCTATCTAGCAGGGAGAGACTCTTCCAACTTCTCTTGCCTTCACACAACATCGGTACAGTCAATTATTAGCAACTTAAATTTATTTCTTTATATATATATTATTATCTGATAATGAACGCTCTAAGGCGCGTGCCTGTGTGTAGTTCTGGACAACTGAATTTTTTAAAGTATGCATGGCAGCATTATCTCTGAATAGCAAGGCTTTGAAGAAGAGAAATGGGGAAGCATACGAAGCTGGTAGCTTGTCTTCTCTAGCAAGTAGC
>WLWI01005361.1_pt1 | contig 10702 bp, 10 predicted proteins | sample 6701501 | NCBI WGS metagenome assembly WLWI01 (sample SAMN12718690, study PRJNA515312) | sponge metagenome | isolation source: marine sponge | host: Mycale hentscheli | place: New Zealand: South Island, Marlborough, Capsize Point | collected 2014-11-01
GCTGAAATAAAAGGTCATAACTGCTATTATAGTGTTTGCATGAACTAAGCTAAAACATAGTAACAATACTTAGTTTTATGTTACCTAACTATCAGGCTCGCTCGCCATTTGTGCTCAAGCACACCACAAGTTTATATATATGTTTAGACGTACGTATGTTATTTTGTACTTTGACCCTCTCGTATTTTAGTGTTAACTCGGTGTTCAACCCCATCCCAAACTTCACTACCGGTTTATCGATCGTTACCCGTATGATCATAGAAATTGAATGTTTCCCAATTTGAATCTTTTGAGGGTGTGGTTAAAAATAAAAAACTTACCCAAGTTTCATTTCTATTCGAGTTAGTGGTGGTGGTAAGATACTGCGCTATTTGATATAGTTATAAGCCCTAGCAATGGTATTCATTGTCCACTAGACTATCCACGAAGGTAAGTCTTGTGTAGTTATGTTCAGTTGAGTGGATGTATTGTGCGTTACAATTACTACTTAGCTAAAGAATATCACAAAGAAAATGTTTAAATAATGTGACTTATTTTTGTTGTGCTATTTTTTCAATTCAAACAGTTGCGGGGAGTGGTTACTATGGCATTGAATCCCCTTTACCGTATACATACGTAATTTAAAAAAACTCGAGACTTTTTTTTAGTAGCTTGAGAGCTACAAGTTAAAATCAATTGTTAAACAATAGTGTAGTGTTAAGTTCGCTCGCCATCTGTGCTCAAGCACATCACCAGTATATACACACCAGTCATGCTGTCACACTCCCACACACTGATTATCAGTCAGAACAAGTTATCAAGCTACAAGTTGTGCGACCTCACTTTGTTGGTTTCCAAATCCCAGCACTTCACTTGCTTGTCTTCGCCGGCGGAGAACAAATAAGGTTGCCGTGGTGACACTGTGAGTGCCCGGACGCTGCTAATGTGGCCAGTGAGTGTCAGTTTCAGTCGCCCAGATCCTAGATCCCACAGCTACAACACAGAGAGCAGGTGTAATGACAAAGTACATATGTATGTGCATAAGGAAGAAGTACATGCACATGTACTGATATAGCACATGTACTGATATAGCACATGTACTGATATAGCACATGTACTGATATAGCACATGTACTGATATAGCACATTTTGAGCCATAGTACTGTATGTCTAGTATTCTTCATTGAAAAACTATATTTTTGGAAAAAGAAAAAAAAAGATTCCTAAACACTCCTGGGACCTTTCCACAACCCTAAAACAAACACCACCCTAAAACAAAACAAAACAAATAAATAAACTTGTCTTGATATAAATACTCACCTTCCGTCATATCTCACCTTTATTGTCCTATCTCCAGAGCCGGTGACAAACCACTCGTTACTAGGGTCCACAGCGATGGAGCGAACCCAACCCAAGTGTCCACTGATTACTCGCATCAACTTCCACGGAGGGTGCCACTGTGGCTTGACTGTCAAGAGAGCCTTGCGCTGGACCAGAAGCTGAGTACCTTTACTCACAACCAGAGCCTGCACACATTAAACAGGGTTTCATGCAGGATTTTCTTCTGGGGGGGGGCACACCCACGTTCGTTTGACCACACCCACTTTTGCTGAAACCATACCGTTTGATTAAAAAAATCGTCTCAGGTCTAGAAATAGTGACATCAATCTTGGAAGACTAATGCGTATTGCAATTGAAGGACCTCAATTAACTGAAGTGAACTTTCACCAAACAACAAAATCACAGAATACCATTATAAATCATTTAATTTATTTCATGAAACCCTCTGGGGGGAGGGGGAATCCCAGGGCGTCCCTACCTCTGTATGAAACCCTGCTAAACGTTATTATATTACACAAGAGATCATTACTTCTTCTTTAAAAATTTTTTAAAATCCTTTTACGTTCATAAGCCTGTGGAGAGCATGCCAGGTGGAAAGACATTAAGTATTGAATGATATGGTCAATAAAAAGCTATTGCAATTAAATTAATAATAGTAAAACAACAACTACAACAAAAACAAACAACAATAAAAACAATAACAATAATAATAACAATAACAACAACGATAATAATAATAATAATTATTATTATTATTATAATAACAATAATTAAAAAAACATACTAACAATAATAACAATAATAAAAATTTCGTAGAACTTATTGGTTATTCCACATACTGTATTGCAACCAATCAACACTAAGGTGACAACAGACTTCCCATTGACTAGAGCAACATACATTTATTTACACACTAACATTAACAACAACAACAACAACAATATTGATTAGATGTATTCTCTCTCTTTCACAGGCTTTTTTTAAACAATACAGAATTAAAAATATTTGTCGCCACCGGGAATAAAAAACCCAGGACCGCTAGCTTAACGCACAAGTGGTCCTGGGTTTGATTCCCGGTGGTGACCAAATATTTTTTTAATTCTGTATTGCTTAAAAAAATAAAAAAATAAAAATAAAAAAAAAAAAAATAAAAAAAAAAAGCCTGTGAAAGAATGAGTATAAGAAGGCTGAGAAAGAAATTGTGAAATTATATTGATCCATGAAATCAATGAATACTATTTTCTGAAAGAACATCAGTCAACACTGCACAGATCGTGAATAGATAAGACAACAGAGCTCACCTGGGAGGAGTCCATAATAGGCTCTGCCACAGACTCACCAACTCTAGGACTACAACAAAATCAAACAAAATTAATATTAATCAGCCATCTTGTTACTTGTTGCTGTGAGATACTTTATGAAGCACTTCTTTTTCTGATTACCACTACTCCAGACATTTCTCTCTCTATTTCAAGCTGATGGTAAGACCAGTGCATACTGAGACCCTTTACCTTATTAAACTGCACTCGTGCAATGTCTAGGCATTCTATATAATTCTATTGCAGTATTTATAGCAAGCTCATGATTCATCCTATCCATAAGACATACAAGTATAAGAATGAATAAATATATAAATAAATAATAGTAGCAGTAATAATAATAATAATAATAATAATAGTAGTAGTAATAGTAATAGTAATAATAATAATAATAATAATAATAATAATTACAATTAGAAATCCTTCCATACTTGTTTGTACTTGGTTGATGAACTCACATTCTTGTATCTTTAGGAAGGATTTCTTCCATGGAAGGCTTTACCGGTACCTTCTGAGAGACATCTGTGAAGAGACCATGAGATAAAAAGTCAATAACAACCCAACTACAACAATAGCAGGACAGTGCTATTAAAATAATCACAAGATATTTCAATTTGATATAATTATTACTGATCCTATTACTATTATATTGACTATCAATCCGACTCACTACAGACTCCGGTAAAAACAAATTAAAGTTAACATTGATATAATATCATTTAACAAACATTGATGAAAGGATGTCAGTAAATTTTATTATTATTATTATTATTATTATTATTATTAACGTTGTTGTTATTGGAGAAAGAGTGAAGCGAGTGAGACACTTTCAAGTCTAATAATGAGATTTCCATATTTAATTAAGTAATTCATCGTGTCGTTGTAAAATTGCTCTAAATAAAGTGTGTAATTGTGTGTGATAGATGTGTCACCACTCGTCAAAAGCATTATTATAGTTTCCACCAATTTACTGTGATTTAGTCAGTTGGCTACTTGTGGGCAGAGAGACATCATCCAATGGGTGGCTTTCTTACAAGGTCAAGATGTGTGTGCATGCATGTGTGTATGTGTGTATGTGTGTGTGTGTGTGTGTGTGTACTGTTTGGTTGGCTGCCTCAGTGCCGCCCTGCATATGGGACCAGAATGAGATGGCGAGATCGTGTCAGAAAAGATTTGAAAAATTTAATATTGATGAGAGGAGGTGGTATCAGTTGGCACAGGACAGGAGTGGTTGGAGGAGAAATTACAGGACAGGACTCGAGGATGTGACTGAGGCTAGAGTGGCAGAGGATGAGAGGAGAAGAAGGACACGTGTGGAAGACAGTACTGAGAACAGTGATAGCAGTACAGCTACAGATAAGCCATACCAGTGTAGTGTGTGTGAGAGAACATTCAGACGAAAGCAAGACATCGATAGACACATGTGTCACCACTCGTCAGAAACAGTGATAACTGTGATTTAGTCTGTCACTTGTGGCAGAGAAGTATCATTGGATGGGTGGCTTCCTTTCAAGGTCAAGGTGAAGGTGTATGTGTGTGTGTGTGTGTGTGTGTGTGTGCGTGTGTGTGTGTGTGTGTGTGTTACAGCCTGTTTGGACATGGAGCTATAGTTGGAGAACAAAACCATTCAGCTTGTAGCTAGATGACCCAAGGGACTGCAACACATGCACCACAAACCCATAATGACATCTCTGTACTGCTTCTTCACAGCTTCCCAGCCCTACCAAAGGGGCGTGGCTGGATGGTACCTGAATGAAAGTGACCTCTATAATGACCTACCAACCAGTTGAGTTGAACAAACTGAAAAGATAACAACACCCAGTTAGTAACTAACAATAGAGTTACGCTTCGTAAGTACATACATGAAAGTATATTTAGCTACAACTGAACCCACTCAAGTCAGTTATTTGAGCTAGTATACTCCTAAACATCATCAGATACTGTAGAGTAGTAAATTCCACAGGACAAGTCTCTAATGAATACTAACAACAGGCTATGAATATCCTTTTGGGAACCTCGCCCAGTATAACTTAACACTCCAATCAAAGAGAATAAACAAAAATGGCTGAGGAGAGCCAACCCAAGAAGGGATACCAGTGTGAGTTCATTGACCCAGTGCCAGGACATCTGAAGTGCCACAAGTGCAAGATGGTGGCCAGGAACCTGGTATTTGTCAACTGCTGCATGGAGAGTTATTGCTCAGGCTGCATAAGTGAAAGGGAGTCTTGCCATGCTTGTAATGCAAGTAAGTTCTCCACTGTTGATGGAAAGAAGCATCTGAAGAGTATCCAAGAGCTCAAAGTGTACTGCAGCATGAAGAGCAGAGGCTGTGATTGGTCAGGGACGGTGGAAGAGTGGGAAACTCACATCGACCCTAACTTGGACAACTGCCAGTACAGTGATGTTCCGTGTCCTTTGGATTGTGACAAGATGATCCCCAAGAACCTCATTGTCCAGCACATGGCTGACGAGTGTGCCAAGAGAGAATATACTTGCGAATATTGCGATTTCAAGGGGACTTATGAAGAAGTGATGAACGTCCATCTTCGTGAATGTAAGTATGTCCCCGTACAATGCCCCAATTTCTGCAACGTGAGCGATATTAAAAGAGAACAACTTTGGCAACACATAAAAATATGTTCTCGGGAGGAGCTGTTGTGCAAGTTTAGTGGAGTGGGCTGCGAAGACCGGTTCTGGAGAAAGGACGAAGCTGAACACATGAATCAGAACAGCCAGAGTCATCTTCTCAAGACTGCCACCACACTCGCTACAGTCAACAAGGAACTCAGACAAAAGCTTCTGCAACAAGAAGAAACGATTAAGACCCAGGGGGCCATTTTGTCAGAGCAGGAAGAAAAGATTGCACTACAACAGTCAACTCTAGATAACCACAACAACCGCCTGGAGGAGCTAGAAGATAAGTTATTCAAACAGGTGGATGATTACCAAATAAACTTGCGCCATCAGAAGCACAAAGAAAAGCAATATGACTCGCTACTTCCTCCTGATATGCCACAGGAATCTAATACGGAATGTTCAGCGTCTCCACCGAAACAAAGAGCAGACACGTTGACATTGTCAATGTCAGAAAGGAAAGAATTCGTCTTGCAAGATTTCAGCAAAATAAAGAGAGACGAACTCGACTGGAAAAGTGTTCCCATGTACACTAGCGCATCCGGCTACAAGTTCTGTATCGGTATCGACGCCAATGGCCGCTACAATTACCGCGGAAAAGCCATGCGTGTAGAGGTCAACATCATGAAGGGAGAGTTCGATGATTCCCTGGAGTGGCCGAGGAGTGCAGAGTTCACCATCGAGCTCATCAACCAACAAGGGGGCCCAAATTTAGAGTACACCAGCAAAAAAATGACCCTGAGGCGGACTGCGTCCGATTTCAGCTACGTGGGATCGTTCCAACGAGTCCTGTATGATGGCTACTACGGCTTCTTGGAGCACAGCCAGCTCAAAGATTACTTGATTAATGACGAGTTACACTTCCGTATCAGCAAAGTGGAATTTCCGTAACAGTAGAAATTTCTTATTTATAAGTGTGCACAAGAAGTATGTAGTAATTATTATGTTCACCCGCCCCCAGCCCCTGGCAATTAACAGTTATTAGTTAGAACTGGTAAATATTATCAGAGGCGGTTCACACGGCGCACTTTTGGCAAGCGATTATCCAGCAAAGCTTCTACAAACAATACTCTGTGTGCGTGCGTGCGTGCATGTGTGCGTGGATGGATGAACGGATGGATACGCAATATGCGGACAGATAAATGGTTGGATGGATGGGTGGGCAGACATGTGGGTGGGTGGAGGAACGGCTACGCACACACACATCATCTTAATAGACCTCAGAGTGTCAGCTGCTACATTTATTCAAATAATTGAGGAAGTGGATTCAATTTTTGCAAAACCATGCCCCCACGTTGTTGTTGCTGTTGTAAAGACATTACACATACGTAGTGGTACTGGAAATCTAGTTTCAATGTTGTTGTTTATCAGTTGCTCAGTGCCAGTGCTTACTGTTACAGAATAGAGCATATGATAGGAAGTGTTACATACGGTAGTGAGCCTCATGAAATACCTTTATTAATAACGGTTCAGTTTCAGTAACAGTAAACAACAGACTACAAGTATATATTTACTATGTAATAATTTTTTTCTTCCATGCTACACAGTTTGCACCCTCAGGCAAATGCACATTTATTATTTGTTTAAAAGAACAATTGCAACTGATGACTTCTCAAAATATAAATTGAAATAAAGAAAAAAGGAAGAAGAAAGAAGTCTTTGAAAACAACAACAACAACAACATTTGGTAACCAGTTAATTATTACTTCTAGAGTGTGAAAAATAGATTGGGGGATAGAAGAGGGAAGTGCTACACTCCTTATTTCCTAGAGTAGTAAATACATTGCTTCCTGCCCCGTAATCAAATGCCCCATAATAAATCCTGCCTGAATGTATGAGTCTAGTAGTGAGAAATCTGGTCTTGCTATCAAGTGACATCTCCGCCATCGGTAAGAAAGCTCAAATCACTCACAAACTTAATAAACCATTCCTTTTATCACTAAGAAGGAAGCATTCTCGTGATAGGATACTAATTCATAAATTCTTGGACACACACACACACATACTATAAAAAAGGACCCCCAAGTTCATAGTTTTTCACTGTATGCCTTCATCAGTATACTTTACCAGACACACTCCTGCTATTCCTTGAATGACTGATTCATCTGGCTTAGTCCAATTGGTAAACATTCACATGGATACACAAGCAGGGTAGTTCATGATTTGGGCCATTGGGACTATTGACCCACTCTTCCTGTAGGCACAACACACACACACACACACACACACACACACACACACACAGACACACAACTGTTCCTCCAGTAACCGCCCCCCTCCCCTCCCCCTCCCGTTAAATTCATGTTTTATACTTGTTCTATTTGATGACCCATTGTATTTCGGCATTAGCACTTATAATTTGAACACCTTTCACCAATATAGGCATGTTGTGGTGCTATAGCGGTTTGAAAATATTAGAAGTCCTGACTCTATACACATTGAAACTATTGGGAATGACAAGGATAAGTAATATTACCAGCTACACAAGTAGATGTGGAAGAAGATGAAAAGAATGGAAACAAGGAAAAAAAAATTCATGTAAACACCATGGCGGAGTGGACGATATCAGACCCTTAATAATATTGACTAACTAAAAGTTATCACGATAACGACTAATTATTGACTAAATATGAGGTTTAATTACAACGATGTTAGTAAAGTAAAAATATCATATGCTAACAATTTCAATTTTAACGTTTTCTTCAGCAGAAGCATGCAAGCAAGGAATGGCAGCAGGGCAAGGCAAAGATTAGGGATCAAAAGTCAAAGGAAGGGGGAAAAAAAGAGATGAAGGAAAAAAAGAGGGCAAGAAAAGAAATAATGAAGGGAAATGAATGAAGAACAAAGAAAGAACAACAAAAAGGGTGAAGGAAAAAAAAGAGAGCTAAGTGTAGGTTAAAATGGTCTCCTAACAGCCTTCGTATGGATTTGTTCCAAGTAGGTTAGTCTTGAGTGTCCTTGGCTGTAGATTGAGGGTAGCAAGTTCAAGCCCCATATGCAGGAAAACAACAACAACAACAAACAAAAAAAGCAACAAAACACAAAACCTGTGCAGTGATTCTAGTGCAGGCGTGGTATACCGTTTTACCTCTAATTGGCAATACTGAACCAAATAAATCTGGTAACACCGAATAAAACAACTAAATCGAAATACCATCCACTCCTACTAAAGAGTACAAGAAAGTTGCACTGTAGCACCTCAGTATCTTGGTATTTAATGATGTAATTTGTAATTGTTTCAGGTAAAGGACAAGTTTTAGTCCTGCAGTGGCTGTAGAGTTGAAGTAACCATGTGGTGAGTGACTGCCTATGTCCATTGTGTGAGACATATACTCCACAAAGCAACCCTAATTGATATATTCAAACATGTTTGCTTTTTAACTTGTGCGACCCAGTCGTAACCTCAAGTAATGTGGCCTATGGAACAGTAGGGAGAATAAGAGATAGGTAGAGGGAGCATTGCACACTGGTTGTTGTTGTTGTTGTTGTTGTTGTTTGTAATTGTTACATTTAAACATTTAAAGATAATACAGTAGGCGCTTCCGTCCCGTGTCGTATGATTAAAAAAAGAAGGGGAAATTGGTATGCCATTTGGCGAAATACAGCTGTTCCTTTTCTCTTTTTTGGCGCCTAGTATATATTACTGTGGTGATTCTAATTAAGAATACTTTTACTAATGAATTAAAAAAAAAAATATGAATTTAACTATTGGAAATGTATCATGGGTGTGACTGATGGTAGGCAGTAATATTCATGAGCAATAAAAATGGGCGGATCCCACATCCTACCCGTTATTTATCACCTCCTTATGACAACTTCATGCAATATGGCAGACAGCCTGGCTGAGAAGGGCTATACTTGTACATTCATCGATCCAGTACCAGATCACTTGTGCTGTTTGAAGTGCAACCTCGTAGCGAGAGAACTGGTCCACACGAGTTGCTGTGGGGAGAGCTATTGCCACGCCTGCATCTCAGGCACTCTGGAACAACACCATCCCTGCCCAGCATGCCAAGAGAAGTCATTCACTGTGCTGGTGTTACAGAAATACTCCAAACAGATAAAAAGCCTCCAGGCTTACTGCAGCATGAAGGAGAAGGGCTGCGAGTGGACAGGATCTGTGGCCATGCTTGACGGCCATCTTGATCCTGAACAAGGCAACTGCAGTTACATAGACATCCAGTGTCCGCTACAATGCTCGCAGGCTGTACCCAAGAACGAGCTGGAGCATCACACGACCCAATTATGCACCCAAAGACCACATGCCTGCCAGCACTGCGGGTTCAAGGCCACTTACAAAGAAGTGGTGGACGTCCATCTTCCCGAGTGTAAGTATGTCCCTGTGCAATGCCCCAATTTCTGCGGAGTGACCTGCGACAGGGAAGATCTGGAGCTTCACTTGAAGATATGTCGTCTAGAGGAGGTAGCCTGTCGGTTCAGCGGTGTGGGCTGTGAAGACAGGTTTCTGAGAGAGGAAGAAGAGAAGCACATGCAGCTAAACAACCAATGCCACCTGGACAAGACAGCTGATACTTTAGTCCAAGTGAACCAACAACTTCAACACGAAGTGCAAGAATTAAAGACCGAGATGGCTAGTCTGAATCACAACAAGCAGGAACAGGAACAGAAATTTCAGGAGCAGGAAAAGAAACTTCTGGAACAGGAACGGAAAATTCAAGAGCAAGGATTGAAATTACAAGAACAGGAACAGAAAGTGCAAGAACTGGAATGGAAACTACAAATGCAGGCACAGGAAATAAAAGAACAGTATCAAAAGCTCCAAAATTTGGAGCAGAGAGTACAAGAACTGGAGCATGGGTCAGTGGCAAAGGAAAAGACAATACAAGATAGACTATCAGCAAAACACAAAGAACAGGATTGTAAATTAACCAATCAGGAGAGGAAGCTGAGGGAAATGGAGCAGAAGTTACGAGAACTTGACCAAAAACGGGAAAAGTCTCCTCCTCCACGTCCACTGCGTGGCCTTCCTACATATAGGTTAAAACATACAAAAAATACTTTTCCTCCCAACTTTTCTTGTAGGTAAGCCTAGATTTGTACAATTTCTTCAGGCTAGCCTCCGAATGCTTTAGGTTGGAGCTTAGTTTGGGATTGCCTCCGCCAATTCATCTTTATATTACGGCTTGTGGACTGTTCTCCTTGTTGTGCTTCTTCGCTCTGCTGCACTCCTTCCCTCTGCTGCACTCCTTCCCTCTGCTGCACTCCTTCCCTCTGCTGCACTCCTTCCCTTTGCTGCACTCCTTCCCTCTGCTGCACTCCTTCCCTCTGCTGCACTCCTTCCCTCTGCTGCACTTCTTCCCTCTGCTGTACTTTCTTCCCTCTGCTGCTCTTCTTCCCTCTGCTGCACTTCTTCCCTCTGCTGTACTTTCTTCCCTCTGCTGCACTTCTTCCCTCTGCTGTACTCCTTC
>WLWI01005362.1_pt1 | contig 10702 bp, 7 predicted proteins | sample 6701501 | NCBI WGS metagenome assembly WLWI01 (sample SAMN12718690, study PRJNA515312) | sponge metagenome | isolation source: marine sponge | host: Mycale hentscheli | place: New Zealand: South Island, Marlborough, Capsize Point | collected 2014-11-01
GCTAAATTTAAAAACTGGACCTTATTTTCAGTAGCTTCAGTGTTAGAAGTCAAAATCATTCATATAAAAATAGTATAGTCTTTAGGCTCGCTCGCCATTTGTGCTCAAGCACATCACTAGTAATATATAATTATACCTGTATATAGTAGCTAAATAGATTAGAATGCCGTGAATCTGCTGCTTTTAGGAATCTGAGGCCTCGAGCTGTTGCATTGTACCCTACTCGAGACCAAAGATTTTAAACGTTGCTGCTGATTCACGATATCAGATTTTAACTGTTTCAGAATGTAACCAAGGCAAACCCAAGGAGCAATGTTGGTGATTGCCTAAACGTAGCATGAAGTGTCCAATTTACTTGATTTCTAAGTGCCACATAGCGTGAACCTACTTTAATATATTCACGTAATGGACCAATCAGATTGTTATATATATATATATATATATAATTATGAATTTTAATTGCTGTTTATTGAATTTGATGAGTTCCAGAATAACAGCTTCAGTTATCCAGATTATTCTACTGATGTGTTATTTTATCTACCTGCCAACCCTTTACCTCACAGGGACCTCCTGCAGGCTGCCACTGCGGCGGACTTCTACATGACCATGGCGGAACTGGGAGAGTGTCTCCGCAAGTCACAGCTTCTCCCGTCCTCCGAGTTCATGGAGGTGATCTATGCCGTCCAGTCTTGCGTCACCATGACCGCGCCCTCCCTCCCACCAATCCCTTCCGTCAAGGAGCTCCGAGAGAAGTACGCGTACAACATACTCCCGTGCGCACGCCCCGAGGATGATTCTCTCGCACAGCTGCTGTCCAAGGCCAAGCCCTGCCCCCTTCCCATGCAGGGCGGCTCTTTTGCCATGACGAACCGGTTCAAGGAGATGAAGAGGAGCGGGGCTAGCTCGAAGAGAAGGAAGAAAGGAAGGGCCAAGAAGAATCAGGATGAGGTCGAGGGTGAGGATGAAGGTGGCAATGTGAATCTGGCAGCATGGAGCGGGCAGAAGTCTGCGGCTCTGCCTAAGGAGAAGATCGTGGAGTCGGCGTTGGATGACCAAATCAAGATGCTTCGCCAGCATTACTTCCTGATGTCGCGGGACCCGCCCACCATACGGTGCAACATTGACCTGGCCCCTCCCATGGCTCGTGTCGTGTGCCCGCAGACCAAGTACAAGTCCACGGCAGCTATGCGCAAGATGACCAGCAGGCCGTACGGACTGGATGTGCCTGACAAGGTCGTGTCAAAGAGCAAGGTAAGGTATCATCATTTCTTAAAACAACACTTTAAAAGCAAGATTTGAATGAACATTTGCACATCACTTTGGACAGTCGATCTGACAGTAGGCTGATAGGCACATAATATAATGTACTGTTTCTATGTGTGTGTTATGGGCTGTATGTGTTGTTGTTAGTGTTGTTTTGTTGTTGTGTGTGTGAATTGTATTTGATGAATGATTTTTTTCTCAGACTCTTAGCCAGCAAGCCATAACAGTGCAGAACTGCACACCTCTCTCTCACCACAATCATGCACGCTTCATGTGTCAGTATCCAGTTCAAAGCTAATGTTTGTCTGAATTTTTGAAATGATCAACTGTGTGCTATAGATACACTTGTAGTTCTGCTTGCGAGATAGTTCAGATTCCTTTTCTCCTTTAATGCAAGCATGTAATGTACACATATGAGGTCGAGGGTTGTGTGTGGATTGCACACAATGTTGTAGTAAACAATGAAAGTTAGCTATTTCATTTTTATGAAATGCTTTCATATATAGTGTACTACAGGTATATGAGGAGCACGATAGATGCTACTCTGTGTGTGTGTGTGTGTGTGCACATTTGTGGGTGTGTTGTGTGCGTGCATGTGTGTGTGAAATAGCAGTGTAGCGATCATGATATTGTTGTTATTATTATTACTAATGGTTAGCTTATGCACAAATGGCAAGCAAGCTAGCACCAGACATTTATATTTGCACTAGTTTGGACACATTTATTTTCATTCGCAAATTCCCGCTTTCATATGAAGTGGAGCTTATTGTGTATGAGCTTCAGCTGTTGATTAGTGAGAGGTTTATATTTCACCTCTAGTTTGGACGAAGCCCTATTGAGTATTTAGCAGTACAATGAGGTAAAGTGTACTCCATTTAGCTAAATGTCAAGCTGAGGTTTGAGTGTATGTCGTAGTCTTGCCTAGTCCTTACTAGTTTAACTCTTCAAAGGTTAACAACATTTCAACAATTAGTTGCAGGAACAATACAATAAAAATGGAGTCACAAACACTACATGAGAGAGAGGTGTAAAAGTCTGGACAGAATTATACGGAACACAATAAAAAATGACACGAACAATAATAAGGATAATATTGACGCACACACATATCACAGTCACAGCAGTCGTTTGTGACACTGAAAAAAACTTGTATCGTCTTTTAAACACTATATAGTGTTCTGTCAAGCATAGTTAGGAGTTGCAGAACTGAATGAAAGTTTAAGATTTTATGTCATTTCCCTACCACGTTCACTATCAATACATGCCCACAAGCACATGCTTCCATATATGTGACCGTCTACACCCCAGGTAATATTGATATCCACTAAGTTCACTTGCCACTTTGGTATAACTTATTTTAATTTAAAGTATTAGCTATTATTATTATTGTTGTTGTTGCTGTGGTAGTTGTTTCATTTCAATTTAACTCTCTCCCTCTCTCTTTCCGTGTCTTCATGCAGGTATTGAGCGGCTATCCTGTTCTGGAGACCATTACCAAAAGTAAGACCAAGCCATTTGTGATATCTTCGGACTATCCCGGCTCCGGAGAGAACGGTTTAGAGATTGATGGGGCGTGGTTTAGAGAAGGCAGTCATGAACGGCGTAACTTATCCGGTTTTGAGGGCAAATCGGTGTCATTCAACAATTCAGATGACATCACGAGCGAGAAATTCCACAAACGCAGACAGAAACATATGATCTCAACATAGCTAGTCTGAACTTTTGCAGCACAATTTGATTCCTTCTTTCAAACTCCAATCATTTACATATTATACACTTTTAAAAATTAATGATACAATTAAGTAAATTATGTTTTCAAATTATGTAGTTCTTGGTACAAATAATCAATTAACACTGGTGACTACAGAATTGGTTGGGACTAGAGCTTTCAGCTCACAAATAGAAGTTGTTGTTTGCTTTCAGAGGTGACAAATTATTTTGGGGAGCAAGCAGAAAGTTACACTAAATAGGGGTAAATTCTCGTTGGATCTGTCATATCAGGGCTACTTTTAATTTGTCCACCATTACACTTCATAGGTGTCTTGAGAGGCTCTATATAGAAGGCCCTAGACCATATTATGTGCGTGCATGCATGTTCTGAATCTACAATGGATATCAGGAAATTTTTCCGAAGAGTCAAGCTAGCACCAGTGATCATGAGTCAGTGACTCAGAGTAAGAATGAAGATGGCGGCAGTGACACTGAGACAGCTCAGTCTGATTTTCAAACAAACAAACAAACAAACAAAAAATAATAGAAGAGTTGTGCTTAAATAATTTTCCTCTGATTTACCGTTTATAACTATAATAAAAAATTCAGATTTATTGGAGTGGGGGGAGGGGGAGGGGGGGGAGGGAGGGAACTTTCTCTGGGGAAGGAAAATTCCAGCCCCCCCCTCAGTATGAAGGCCTGCATATGTTCCACTAATTTACAAAGAGAGAATGGTTTGCACTGATTGTTTTTTTTTGTAGTAAAAATTTATTCAATAAAAATTTGAAGTTAAAATCATTACACAACCTGATGCTGATAGAATGATTTATTGTTTCAAAGATAAAAAAGGACAAAATTTATTCAATGAAGAAACAATTATTCCGCAGTGAATTTGAAAGCAAACTGCAATGCTGGCAATATCCTCTCCTTCCATATGGCTTCCAAATGAGTGATCCCGTCTTCTGTCTTCTTAGCACACTCATCCAGCACATACTTGAACTCCTCCCCTTCCTTCCAGCCACACTCCAGAAAAGTGCTATTCATCTCCTTAGTCTCGTAGCAGTTGTCCCCAGGTCCATCTCCTGAATCGATGTAGATGCGAGGCCGAAAATTGGGAGTAATGAAGTCTTCAACAGCTAAACTAGGACACTGAGAGTTTTTGATTTCATCAGGAAATGAATTCGAAGCACTGACAAAGCTGTCGGATTTGGAAGAAATGCTGGAACTCTCTTCTTGTTCACAGGGTTTGATGCATGAATTGCCGTCCACTTCTGAATTAGAAACTTGACCCGAATGTGAACGCAAAAGGTCGTATGCTGTCTTGTTGTGCTTGTCTACATACCAGAAGGACGAAGAAATGCAGACAGCAGAAGAGAAAATGTCAGGATGATTCAGGCAATACACGAATGCACACAACCCACCCATAGACCCTCCCATTATGACACAATTATCACTATCTGGCAAAGTTCTGTACTTAATGTCGACCTCCTTTTTCACCACTTCCACCAAATAACGCTTATAGGGGTCCCTGGAGGTGTCATGGAATACAGACGTGCAATACTCCAGAGTCCGATTCCCATTACAGACAAAGTCTGAATTGGGAACGCCCACGAGAATAAACTCCGGCAACAGATTCTGCTCCCAGAAGTAATCCAGCTTCTCGTCCAGGTAGAAGCCTCCCTTGCAGGGACCGCCCGCATGGGAAGGGGTAGAAAACAGCGCCTCTCCATCGTTGGCATACAGCACTGGGTATCGTCTGGTCTCGTCTCGATAATACGAAGGAGGGAGATACACAAATATAAGTCGTTGGAGAGTTCCTTGAGCCTCAATATCTGGAGGAAGAGGTGGGCAGAAGGTTTGGAATTCTGAGCCATCTGACCCCGGGCGATGGTAATCACGATGAGGTGGATTCTGATTGCGAAGTCCGTACACTTTAGGGTCCATGTGGACAAACATAATGGAATTATTATGTACTCCTCCAACGTAAGGACAGCTTGGATCTGTAATCCAGACCTGCTTGAACTTGTCACTCACTTTCAATAAGGTCGTAATTGTTTCGGAACCTCTGCTAGAAGGTTCTACTTCGTCAGCAATTACTGAAACCCCTTCTTTAGATTTAGCTAGTCCTTCTGAGTTTTCTCCTTCCAAGGGTACCAGTAGGACAAATTTATACTGGTAGTAGCCTTGAGAGAGAAGGAGAGTGATTGAATATCCATCATTGCATGGACTCATTCGATACAAGTCCTGCAACTTCCATGTGTTGAAGTCTCCTGCCAGGTAAACCTCTCTGACTTCAGGACCTATGGAGTTAGACTTAAGAACAAATTGCACTTTGAACCAAAATTCATCCATAAATTTCCACTTGAGCTTTGAATCCTCTACTACAGTGGTGTTGCCAATCTCCATTTAAGAAAAAAAGATAGTATTCGGTTCCGTTCAGGCAACCACAAATCTCTATCTACAGCCACTACACGCTGACGGGGCTCTCCGGATAGCATGAGGTTAGTCTACAAGCTTGTGCGTGACCCCTTTAACTCATGTTCAGCATAAACCGTGCAGGCTCAGTGGAGAGTTCATACACAACACCTGCTTCTCCCGTGCTCACACTGTGCGCGCTCCACATTATTTAAGCCCCACCTCTATCAGTAGATAGCCCCGCCCATACAATGAGTGGCACACATTGACGATACTGTACCGGTGAGAAGTTAAGTCATGGGTGGTAGTAGTCAGTCCAAGCCGGAGGATCCGAGCGGTACAGAAAGGGAGACCGAGTTTGAGATTTCTGTCGAGGGAGACTCCATCAAAGTAAAAACCATTTAGTTTATTTCATTTGAGTTACGTACACTCCTTGTTTTTTTGTGTAGCTTTCTAAAAATTTTATTGATCATCTAGCAGTTAAAGCTGGGATTAACATTGACGACGAACCAAACAAATTAATTTCAGAAGAGACTGAGAATGCTGCAAATGATGTAAGTTGATTTTTCTCCTCTGGGGATGTTGAAGGTATGTATGGGTAATGTAAGGGAAGAAGGAAAGTGAGTTGACTGACCATCCTCACTTACCAGTACAAATGAAGTGGCTGTTTGTATTGATCAGACACGCACCAGCATACTTTCCCTTAGAGACCATGTGCTGATGTCAATGGAAATTGAGTGTTCACAATTTTTTTTTTTAAACAAGTGAGGTTTTACTGCAAGTTTTTAGTGAATTGTAGATTATTAAATGCTTTTTTTTTTTCAAAGAGCAACATTTATTCATTTGCACAAAAATTAGTGTACTATTAATTTTTTTTATTGAGATCTGCTCCTGTAGTGCTTATCTTTTTGATCCTCACTCTAAGATTGTAGGAGTTATGACTATTTAGATCTGTGTTTTATCCAGAGAGGATGGGACAAAGAAAGGGAGAGGTTAGCTCCGACAATGTCTTTGATGGGGGGACAAGTATCCCTTTGCACCCCCTCCCCTCCCCTCTCCCCCACACCTAAGTGAAACCCTAATTGAATATGACAAGTGCCTTTGCTTCTACTTTGTTTAGTGTGCGGAAGAAGAAAATGCAAATTGGTTGTTGTTGTTTTTTTCATTCACAAAAAGCATATTAGACATAATTACTGTTTTCATCCCTGCATCACTTTCTCAATTTACCCTTTTAGTTATGCCAACTCTTTATTTATTAGTGCTGTCAATAGCTATTATATTCTTATGTTTCACCTTACCAGTGTAGTCAGCACTAGAAGTGGAAAGTATATGATACTATTTATAGATCTATACAATCATCAGAAGCTCTAGAACTGGTGAAGACCACACGTTCAAACTGTCCGCACACAGTTTTGATGCTTGGAAATAGTAGTGCAAGCCTACATGAGGAAATACGGTATTATGTAAATGATATAACACCTGATTTTCTTGACTAAGTTGGACATATGTGTTTGACGACCATTACCAACCAATGCAACTACTATTGATTTTCAAAGTGGACGGCATGTTAGCTATGCTACTACAACAATTCCAGTCACTCCTCTGTCTCTTTGGTCTTCGGCGGCAAGGGAAGCTAACAATTTGACTTAAAAATTCTACTTGTAGGCAATCTATAATGTATGCATAAGAACTAAAAGTTGAAGCACTGCATACAACACATTATTGTCCACACTATTTCCAGAAGCTCCGAAAGTGATGCAGGAAATAAATTGTTTGTTTTGCACACAGTTTTAAAGCTCAAAAAGAGTAATTCGTGTGTAGTCTATTTGACATACCAACACACATAGCTACACATCATTGATTGGCTCGAATTTTTAAGTTCCAGGTTAGTGTTTCTCTCTCTATGTGTTCACGAATTTAATCAATGTTGGACCAACCAATTTTGTTTCTTTAAGTTCATTAATGAGAATTTTTATCTGTTGTTGTGGTTGTGAAGAGAACATACCAGCCATCAAATAGAGAGCTAGAGAGATTGAAGTTTGACCTCCTAATTGAGCAGCAGAAAGTAAGGGCAACTCATCATGAATGTAATCACATGATTGTGCTCCCTAATTAGAATAAGGAATTAAAGAAGGTGTGGCCTGCAGAGATTGAGAAGGTGGCTACAGAAATTGAGTCAACTTTATCTACGTATGTGTATATTATTATTGTTGTTGTGGTTGTTGTAATCATCATTATCTTTGATCATCATTACCATTCATCACACCATCTTTATAATAATCGTAAGCATCATCATCTGCGTCATGATAATTATCTTTGTCATCATTACCATCATCATAATCACAGTCATCATCATTCATTATTATCAAATGTGTATTTCTATAGGCGTGTGCCCCAACTTGTTCCAGTTTGTGAAGATTCACGGAACAAAGTGGCGGACTGCTACATCAATAATCCCGACACGCCTCTCTCATGCCATTCTCTAGTGGATGAGTACAAGCAGTGTGTGCGCAAGGCCAGAGAGACAGCCACTTCTACTGCAGGCACAAGTTCAGATAGCCCATCATCGTAACTTGAATTTATTTAATTACTCTTTGCAACTTAGTTCTATTTACATTTTTGAATATTTAAATCAACATAAAATGTGAATTTTTGCAAGGAGTTTGGGTAGCTTTAACACATTATGAGTATGATAAGTAGTTAAAGTGGGTTGAATGGTTTTGATATGAGCTCAAAATAGAACACTGTAGTTTGGAGTTGACCAGGATGTGATAAATTGATTCAGTTGCTTGTGGGGTTGATCCCTGGGCATCAGAATGGAGGGTTATCCACCTTGGTGTCCATGCTTGTTTCTGGAATTGTGTACAGATCAAGCTGAAGAACAAATACAAGTGTATGATTAATAATTATTTTGAATGGTGTGACTACAGCTAACTTACTCCACGATGGTCATGAGGAATGGGGTTCTTGTACAAGCCATAGCTGTAGAATTCTTTCCGCTCCCTTGCAATCAGAACATTGTCGTCATTCACTCTGGCTGGCTTGAATTTGGTAATAAAGGTGGTTTGAGGTTCTTTTTCTTCAAATATTGGAGGTAGTGCAGCAGGAGCTTGTCTAAATCCCGATGCCGCCTTGTTTCTATCGCACGTACGACTGACTTTAACGCCCCGGCCGTAGCGTTGAATAGCGATGCTAAGTATTTCATTTGTTCCGTAATTCCTGTGAGGCTTTTTATGAAGACAGGTTGACTCGCTCCATTTCTTAACCAGGTCTCTGTCAGTGACTTTATTCTTCTTTTTTATATTTGGTAGTCTCCTAGATCCGAAAGAAGTATTACGGTCCAGCGGAGAAGACGGTGGCGATATGTCCTGGACGAGCGTTTTATCGTATGAACAACCGTAATCCCGCAAGTCGTCAGCGTCAAAACGAAATCTAAGAATAGAGAAGTCTGGGCTGTTCATTGCCCCGCCCGCGTTACCGCTTTCAATCGGAGGTAGTCGAGTAGCTGGGTGAGGCTTAACTGATGGGTAAAAAGGAGTAGGGGGCCGCCCCCTTAGCTTTCTCTGCTGATATTTTTGATGAACTTCAGCACAAAGCTGATCTTTCATGCTTTCGATTAACCTGGACATTCTTAGCTATTCTTTATGCCCTATACAAGATTTTTTCACACTTTCTGAAAAATATGGTGGAGGTGTTAATTTTATGATATTTACACTTTTCGCTTAGAAACTAGGTGTTTTTAAAGAGTGATATTTTATTGGGTATGGATTGAATAGGATAAACAGTATACCTACAATTACAGCTACATTTTTCAGGCCCCAAAGAAACGTAAAAGCTCCAAAGTTCTACAAACCTTCAAAGCATCCATTACCTCACATAAAACATAAAAAGATGACATTTAAAGGTTTGCAGTAGTAGTTTGAGATAAAATGGAACTCATGCATGTATTCACACTGTTAATTGTTTTTCCCTGCTCCCTATGCACACTAGTGTATACTATTTACTATTAGCACTTCATTTTCACTCTTTCAGTGAGATATAGTTATATTCTCACCATATTCAGTGCTATCATGTGTCTGAAAATTCATTGCTATTCTATTAGAATTCACTTCCCGTCAAAGCTTGATACTTAAAATTACCATCACCCTGACTGGACTGCAACGTTTAGCTAATAATTGAGGTTACAGAAGTATAATATCACTAAATTTACTAGAGGCACACAATTGAATTAAAGTAAATAAATCAAAGAAAAAGAAGAAATTTCCTTGACCAATCATTATATATATTATTGGTAAGACAGTGAAATGTTGTAGGATTTCCTCCTACTGTACAGGTTTCAATATTATTTGGATAACGTAGCAGAAGGATGATATTGTGACAAGCCTGCCATTCATTTCCACGATATTATTTGACTCAGTAAACGATTTAGTGATGATACTGTTTTAATAACCAATTGCAGAAGATGACCATTGAAATTGAGCAAGGTGGACTCTTGCTTTAGAGACTGGAGTAGAATAAAGAATGGGGGTGGGTGGGGGGTACCGTTCAATTGTGTGTGTGTAAGCATCCATAAAATGTGCGTACATAGCTATATTTTAGCTCATAGCCGAAAAGTAGTGTGCTAGACAATGGAGATCAGTTCCTGTCCATTTTAAAATAATTGAAGTGATCAATTCCCTCAATTCGCCTTTCGAGCTGAATTCTCTACAAAATAGAAAGTGTTCTCAGGAACGGGGAGAAGTTTTGAGCTTGTTGCTAAGCTATTCATAAAGATGGCCTAGCCCAGAACAACGTGTACAGGCATAGCAAGCTATAGAGGTAAGAATGGAGGCTAATTTTTACATGCCTGAAGTAAAAAATAGTCACCTCTTCTTCTCCTCACCGCCAGTACTATTATACAACCTCCATGATGTCTACCAGCGCACAAAGATTCGTGATTGAGACTGTATGAAAATCCCAAGGGGTTTAATCGCATTCCTACTACGAAACAGGTGTGTTGGAGATCGGCACCTCCGCGAAAAAACAGGTCTGCATACTATGGAATACCAAATGCGACAATAATCAAATTGTTGATTCCCAGTTACTGATTCTCGATTACCGTTCACGCGATGCTCGATTATCGTTCACGCGATGCTCGATTATCGTTCACTCGATACTCGATTATCGCTAGCCTAATTTATTATCTAGTACTAGTGGTGTGCTTGAGCACAAATGGCGAGCGAGCCTAAAGACTATACTATTTTTATTGACTTCTAACACTGAAGCTACTGAAAATAAGGTCCAGTTTTTTAATTTAGCATACAGGGTAAAGGGA
>WLWI01005363.1_pt1 | contig 10700 bp, 7 predicted proteins | sample 6701501 | NCBI WGS metagenome assembly WLWI01 (sample SAMN12718690, study PRJNA515312) | sponge metagenome | isolation source: marine sponge | host: Mycale hentscheli | place: New Zealand: South Island, Marlborough, Capsize Point | collected 2014-11-01
AGAATACATAGGCAGTGAGCCTGAGAATACATAGGCAGTGAGCCTGAGAATACATAGGCAGTGAGCCTGAGAATACATAGGCAGTGAGCCTGAGAATACATAGGCAGTGAGCCTGAGAATACATAGGTGGTGAGCCTGAGAATACATAGGCAGTGAGCCTGAGAATACATAGGCAGTGAGCCTGAGAATACATAGGTGGTGAGCCTGTGACTAGATAGGCAGTGAGCCTGAGAATACATAGGCAGTGAGCCTGAGAATACATAGGCAGTGAGCCTGAGATTACATAGGCAGTGAGCCTGTGACTAGATAGGCAGTAAGCCAGTGAATAGATAGGCAGTGAACCTGAGAATACTTAGGTAGTGAGCTTGAGAAAGCATAGGCAGCAAGCCTGATAGTGCATGCAAGAATAGATAGGCCCTGGGCCTAAGTGTGAGATTAGGTAGGCAAGTCTGATAGTGCAAGATCGGATGGCATTATTTCTCTAATCTCTCTCATTATGTAACCCTATTTGCTCCGCCTTCCTTCTCATGTAACACTCTCATGTCAGCATAAATATCAATTACAGCATGCAGACTGATTCAGGGGTTTCTATGCTTCCGAGAATACTGATCACTTTGACAGAGCCAATCTTGGCAATACAGTGAGAGGGTCTGGCCATTACTAAATACAGCAGATTGTTACTAATATGCAATGGACAATGATGATCATAAAATTTTGCATGAAGGTTCGAATAAGAAGAGTGGGAGCCGGCAATGCACCCCACACCTGTAACGAAGCCTATGCCTGAACATAATGAGGGTTGGCAGCATGCTTTCGTGATTTAGAGATTGCGACTGTGGGTAGAGTAACAGCATCAGAACTAGAATCCAACTCTTAACCTAACTGCACTAGTTAAGCAAGGCAAATGGACCGGCAGCATGCCCATGTATTATTGAGCCATAGAACTCCTGTTTTCGGCTGATTGCATCTGTAAGTATCAATGAAGGCCATTCACCATTGATGATTTAGATCCTATATATCCAACCTGACCTACAGAATGCTAATTATTTAGAGTACAGTATATCTCCAGCCCCTTACTATGTAAATAATACCACCACTGATGAGCAGCCATCCTTAGAGAACTAATAGTGCCGGGTGAATCAGTCATTTTGGCAAGGCAGTAACAGGTAGCTGCTAGGCTTAGCACTGAGAACAGTGGCTATCAGGACTAATGTACTTGTGCTCGGGTGCCATTGCTCCACGTGTGACACACCACATGTGACCGCTTAGCCGCATGGTCGCAGTATTTGCATGTCCTCTGCCGACCTTTACCTGGGCTTAACTGTGGCTTAATTGGTGTGGGTAAAACCACTAAGACAATAACAAAATTTTCTCGTTCTAACAGCAAATAATTAATTCAGCCGAAAATGACTGAATAACCACTAAGATATTTCATGGCACATGAATTATTCAACTCAGTCAGCCATATAGAAATACAACACACACAAAAAGTTAGAGCAGTCTTACATCACAGAATATACCATCTTATTACGTCATCTATTGTTTGTGGCCTTCCCAATTAGTGAGGGGGACTGAATATACTACTTAATGGCAGCCTACCTGCTGCATAGCAGTAGGTAAAGGGTCTAGTAAAGCGAGATTAAATATGACGTGAAGGGGTCTAGTAAAGCGAGATTAAATATGACGTGATTAAAATAGATCCTAAAGCCTTTCAGGAATAAATAATGTGCTTATAAACTACAAGCCAGAAACACAGATGGATAAAATTTGAAAAATTGTTCAGATGCAATAAATAACAATACTTATTTCACCGATCAATCAGAGTGTGTGGAATGAAATAACCAGAGTACAAGAGCCTTGCCCTCCTAACTATGTATTCTCAGGCTCACTGCCTATCTGTTCTCAGGCTCACTGTCTATTATTCTCTCACTGCCCGTGTATTCTTGAGCTGATGGAAGCAAATTAATTTAATATTATAACTCCACCATGTGTTAAAAATGTTACTTCAAACATGTCTTTCAATATGCATGCTTGTATCTACATCAGAAAGGCCAATCTTCCTGTAGCACATTGTCCATTTTTGTGAAATAACATGTAATGTACTTGTATTACATTGAGTAACAAATAATTTAGTTACATGTATTACAAGTGCAACATATGTAGTATTCTTATGTAAAGAGGAATGGGATGAAGTAAGGAGTATATGATCTATCAACTAATGATAATTATGAAGGAAATGCTCTGCAAATTCTGTGGACGTAATAAAAATATTCTCTCGTAGTCAAACACTTGAAAACCATACAAATTATTTGAAGAGTACTAATCTTTGTTTGAAAGCTTAACTAAGTCTTGCTGGGTTACCCTTGTTTTGGTGATGCAGATGAAATCATATTGCAGTGTCAAGAAGATGAATACTTGTGGATATCCCCCTCAGTGATAGTGATGGATTGGTATAAGAGAAGATGCATGGTACAATTATTGCCATGTCATCCAAAACTGTTGAGAAGTCGACGAGATTGAGATAAGAACTTAGCTACCTTACGTTCTGTCTGCAACCATATCGTAGTTCATGATTTGACTTATAGTGTCCTTTTTTCCTTATATAGGGCATAGTACCTTAATTTTCCAAACCAGATGTACTATCCCAGCTTCATTCTTCGTACCTTGTAGATTATGATGATTATGATTATGAAGAAGACTTGTCGAGCTCAGGAGGAGCAGGAAAAAAAATTTATAATAAGAAAGCCAAAGAGCATTGTTATGAACTTGGGGATCATGTTATGATCTTCAGTAAATCGAAAAAAGCATAAAATTTTGCTTGTCGACATAATGGATCCTTGGTGTGTAATACTAAGAGCATGTTCTTAGCATTACACACACAACCATTGAAGCACATGTAGTGGATGATCTCCTGTTGTTGTTTTTTTTTTTTGTTGCAGTGAATTTTGTTCAACCTTCTTTTTCTGGAGTTCCAGACTCTTCCTAAACAGGAAGTATAGGGAACTCTTGAACCTTTTGTGAGTATGTCAAGGTTGTTTTACTCGGTAGGAAAAACAATATTAACTCACTTTGATCTATTGTATTACTTCTTGTCATCACATTGAATGCACATGTGCATAATGATAGAAAAATATTGACTTCCTTCAGTGAGTTTAAGGTAGTTTACGTGTAATTAGCTAGGAACTACTGGGGAGGGAGGGAGCTAGGCTGTTTCATGTTAATAGTATTCTGTGTTTTGTTACATATTTCTCTGTTATACCTCATCACATTTACTAATAAATAAGTTGAATGAAATTTTAGAATTCAAGGCATATCGAGATGAACAGCATCACGTGCATGTTCTGCTGACATACATAGAGCATTGAACTTTGACTCCTAAACTCACATGTGAAGAATTGTGGCACCTAGGAGGTACAATGCCAATTGCTTTAATTCAAAAAAATTCAAGGAAAATGCTGCTTAAAACTTTGAATTGTGTAGCTATATCCATAAAAACAATGGTTTTCTCATAGATTCCATAGCTTACTGCAATCACTTCAAAGGCACCATTTTGAAGTCGAATATTTTTTCTCCATTACCATGACCCAATTTGTTTTCACCATGCAATGAGTTTCGTGTCTTTATGCTGTTGTCTTCCGTTGAAAAGATATTAACTGGGAAGCTGTGTGTATATCAAGTCTAGCTTTTCCTTTTTTTGTCTTTTTCTCTCAAGTGTTAACTGAGATTGCTATTCTTGGCACTTGTTTTTTCCTCAGCTTATGGTGCCACTCGCACTTTATAGTTTTCTAAATATCAGAAATTGACCACTGCTCAACAAAACGAGGGTCACAAAAGTGTGCTGACATAAAATGTTCATGTCTCCCACTTTGTCATTATGGCAGCAATTTGTTTTAAAAAAGTTATGGCTACAATGTCTACTCTGGAATGTTCTATTGACGAATTGCAATAGTATGTTGTATGAATAAGAATGACTTTGTAATGTGCATAATTATTTTAACAATAATCTCCTAAAGATTCTGCATACAACTACACAAGATTATGAGCTGCTTATAATTAGGCCACATATAGTTCAATTAAAGACACAATCACATCTTCATTTGAATTGATCACACACAGTCTGACTTCTACATCATTCGTAGTCGCTTGTGGCAGGTCTACATTAAACCACAGAAGTTTGTTGAACTGACAGCAGGTGCTAGTGGAAGGACAGCCACCTCCATCCCATAGTGGGTATTGGCTATACAGTGTGGTGGAATTAAAACCTGGTCCAGGGTTGCCTGAATCACAAAAGTATAGTTGTTGCCATCAAATGGAGGGTGATTGAATGTCCAAGGTTGATTAGGAGAGGTGTGCACGGACAAGCGCTGTCGGTAGGGACAGTTATCTGTTTATAAAGTGCACTAGAAAATGTCCAGATGTATCTTCTTGACCCCACTGGTCCATGAGTGAGCAGCAATCCTGCACTATATGGTCTCTCTATCGTAGATGCTATTCCATTTGCATAAGCACTAAAAGCATCTGTATGACCTTTCTGGTAAGCTATCATTCGACCGCATACTCTATTGTAAGACAGTCCACTGTTACTGAAATAGGCAGAATCACAGTTAATAACAGTGCTGCTACTTCTGCCACAGCCCCGAACTGAAGATTGTTGAAGTCTCCAGTTAGACGGACATTGAGTGCTAGCGTCCGTCATGTCCAAGTAGGCCATCCTTCTCCAGTCTCCTTCTCCACATTCTGCAAGAACGCCATATTTGTCATCTAAGTAAGGATTTATCACCGTTCTCAAGGCCTCAATTATGTCCTCTTTAGCACTTGAAGTGTTCACAAGTTGAGAAGAGCAATCAATAGAACTATCATAATGTGGGTGTTGTAAGACGAACTACAGTAGAATTTGTCATCATGACAAATGAAACTTGAAATAATAGTGACACTAATAGTGCAGATCCTTTGTAACCCATTTCACTCGAATTAATTTTTGAATGCAGTTTTATTAGAGTTGTTTGTGGTAGTCCTCTTTTTATAGAAATTGTTTGTTTCAAGAAAATAAATAGTCAATTTAATTAGCACCACACAACCCTGACAAATCCTAGTCTAATTCGGCTTATGTGCAGCTGTTGTGTAGATAATATCATATCACGCCAAATTCATTGAATTCTATTTTTGGACTAGGAATTTCAATATTATATATAATATCTGTAATAATATTTATTGCGGCTTTGATATTTTTTCTTGAATATTTCCGCATCACGCGAGCGTTCTGTATTCTCCCATATTGTACGCTTGTTATTGAACGGTCCAAGTAGCACGCGCGTAGCGAGTAAAATCAATGAAAATTGTATTGTAACCGGTTGAGAAAAAATATCAAGGCAGCAATAAATCACTTATCACACTCGTCGTACATTATGGGAATGATATTTTACTCTCACGCCACATTTTCACTCGCCTTTGGCTCGTGAAAATATTTTGCGTGCTCGTAAAATATTTTCCCATATTGTACTCTGACTCGTGCTATAAGTATTATGTATACATAGGCTAAAGCTAATAAACACAAGGAGCTTTGTTTGATTACTAGAGCAACGTTTCCACCTGGAAATTATTTCAGCAAAAAAGTGACTGAATCTCTTTAATTGTTAAGGAGCTTTTTATTATGAAAGAATTCAATATTCTAGGTGTTCAAAAAATCCAGCATTCCATAAATTGAGATGTTAATTTTTCTGGCCAGATATAAGTTATGGTCACTGCTGTGTAGCAATGCTTACTATTAAGCACATAATGAATAAATGTATTTAGCTATTTTACAGCTTATGTTCTTGTGCAATTAAATTCAATTTCAGCCACAAAATTTTGAGTTTAATTTTAAACATATATTTGGATGGCAACTCTCTCATCGTAATATGTTGTTTTACATAATTTTAAGTGAAAATTTATACATGTATCTTGTATTACACAATATAAAATTCTTCTTAAACATTTATTAGAACATGGTGCCATTGCTAGATAATAATATGTGCCCAGTTTATAGTAGATTGATTGCAGATCCATGTATCTCCACAGTCTTGTTTCTTCACAAAGGGGGAAGACTAAGAAGTTTGTTCGAAGTTCTAATAAGCAATAAGCAAGTAATGTATGTATGTGTGTGTGTACGTATGTATAATGTATGTATGTATATACGTACAGTTAATTAATTATAAAAATTAATCTATAGATAAAGTGAATATAACATGCCACTATAAACCAAAAGACATGTAGTTCACACCAAATTAAATGTGAATCACTTGTTCACACTAAAATATGGTGTGAAGTGCACACGTCGTCGGTTTGATGTGAAGTACACGCCAAATTAAGTATGAGTTCACTCCAATTCAGTGTGAATTTATACATATATATTATAGCTGAATTACTGTAAGTTGGGTTGATTCTAATATTATATTTAGCTATATCAACAGTATTTTTCAAAAAGAGATTGGTGTAGACCAAAATATTTGTCTCTCTTACCTAGCTCACAAGTGTACAACACATTTATAAGGTAGATTACAATAATAATAGCATTGGTTTGTGCCTGCACAGGAATATAATTAATGTTTGGTAAAGGGTCCATGTTATTTCCTTGAGTGCAAATTTCACACTAAGTATGCATTCACACTAGGCGGAAAGTGTAAAGGACACGCTATGCATAGATGGTGGCCCTTCACACCACCAGTTTGGTGTGAATTTGGTGGGTTTTCACGCTATAATTTAACTCAGGATAAAGCACCTCTGCTTTTACCTTCTTGGCCGTTTCTCTCGTTCAGTCTTGTCTATGACATTAATTTTTCTTGTCCTCATCGCATGCTCTTCCATTTTAAGTCTTCTAGCTTCTTTCTTAGCCTAAAAAAAATTATGTAATATCATGGACAATTACCCGAAGGTGTATAGTTCACACCAAATTAAGCGTGAATCACCTGTAACAATAGTCACACCAAACTATGGTGTGATGCGCACACCTCGTCGTTTTGGTGTGAAGTACACGCCAAATTCAGTGTGAGTTCACACCAAATTCAGTGAAAATTCACACCATAATCAGTATGAACTCATACTTACATTAATGCTGAATTATTTTAAGTTACATTGATTCTAATATTACATATCAACATTATTTTCCAAAAAGAGATAGGTGTAATCCCCAATCTCATTTATTAGAAGACAACAAGTTGTAAAACACATTTATAAGGTAGATTACAATGATAATAGCATTGGTTTTTTCCCCTGCACATGAATATAATTAATGTTCGGTAAAGGGTCCATGCTGTTCCCTTGAGTGTGAATTTAACACTAAGTGTGCATTTACACTAGGCAGAAAGTGTGAACGGCACACTATGCATAGATGGTGGGCATTCACACCACCAGTTTGGTGTGAATTTGGTGGGTTTTCACGCTATAATTTTTACAGTGAGTGCATTATTGCCGGCAACTGCCATGGGTATTCTTGGGAAGGCCCTACCCACTTATATGGGTGTGTACTAAAGTCATACTGTCAAATGAATCCAAAATAGCCTAAAACATGCATTTGTGACCACACCCGAATAAATGGCTATGCCGCCCCACCCCCCCTCCCACCCCGAATGTCAAAGTAGGTTACCTTCCTATTGTGGGTGTACCAGCCGCGTGTGACTACAAAGTACAACACAAAAAGGCTAGCACATCTATTCAACCACAAGGAGGTTCTTTCCACATAATGGAATTTTTCCTAATAACTCAGGGTTGGATCTAAAACTTTGGAGGTGGGGGGACTCAGAAAGCATGGATCTAACACTGTACCTAACCTGTATGTCTGGATTGTTCGAAGAGTAACTGTTGTCACTATGCTCTTATAGCTTTCATGAAATGGAGATGAAAAGATTCAGCCCTAATGTTTCACTCTCCTACTGGATAACTAAAGTCCAAACTAACTCCTGTACTGAACATCACATTTCAACTTGGTGAAGGAGTCAATATAAATACTGGTTCATTGGAAATAATTTCTCTGGCAGAAAGGATTCACGTCAACAATTGGTAAATTGTTTTTACCTATTTGCCAAGTGAACTATTAACATTAGCTCCCCCCCCCCCCCCCCCCCCCCTTTTTTTTTTTTTTTTTTTTTTTTTTGGAAAACACACATTTTCTCTCACAAAAAACTATTTTGAAAAAAAAAAAAAAAAAACAAAAATAAAAATTTTTTTTCTTTTTTTCTAAAAAAAAAAAAAAAATTATCCCCCCCCCCCCCCCCCCCCCCCCCTTATTTTTTAAGTTTGATTTGGTATTTCAGGGAAACCACTTTTTACCTACACTAAACATATTGCTCTAGAAAAAGACTTATATAACTGCACAATATGTCAATTGGCACGTTGTGCACTACCCCTACAACATAAAATATGCCAATTAGCTTAGAAGACAGTTTCCTACTTGCTGGTTGTGTGTTGGCTGATATGCTTATCTGTTAAATTTTGTTATATATTATTTAAAATTAGCTGAGTGATGCAGTTCTCATATTCAGTAAAACTCTTCCACATTGAATTTTTATCCACCTAATTCGTATACTGCTAATTCTACATTCGTGCTGATATTGTACCTCCTCAATTAAAGACAATTAAGAAGTAAATGACCCCACAAACAGTTGCAGTAATTAGTAGAATTAGCAGTATACGAATTAGGTGGATAAAAATTCACAAACAGTTGTAATCCACCCTCACTTGGTCTGCACCCACTATAATCATTTAAAACACGTGGAAAAGGCCATCCTAATGCTATGTTGCAGGATTGATTTCACTGCTGCTTTAAATCAACTATACTCAACATTACTATTTCATAGATATTGCTGCTGTGGATAAATTTTCATAAAGTATACCCAATACCAACTGACTCACTCTGAGCTTTTCTTTTTCCATTTGCATCCTAGCTTCTCTAAGGTCAAGCCACTCCTTCTGGTAGTCTAATGCCAGCAGTTTACTCATGTCCACCTGATCCTTATTGGTTGAGATGGAAGGCAGCTTTACACTTTCGTTCTTCTTGGGAGGCTTCACAGTGCGATCAGAGCTGATGGCGGGTAACGTAGGAATGTCCGTGTTCCACTGGCTCCAATGGTCTTTGTAGACTGACTCATGCGGTGTTCCACGGGATTTCTTAGGAGATTCTTCATGAACGAACCATTCAACAGAGGGTGGCACTTCAATGGCTTTGCTGTTAGGGTCCCTAATGTTTTCATGGTGAACCAGGAGGTCTGACCAACCACAATAATTAAATGTAATGGATGAACACTGGTATATATTTCACAATGTTACAACTAGCTAGAAATATGCCAACATTCCTTACAGAGCTAAGTTTGATATTTAAAACATCCAAACATTAATCGACACCGAAAGGTGCTAACAACGAATAACAAGCTATATAGCAGGCTTTAAAGAGACGTGCACGCAAGGTAAACGCTTACCTCGCCTTCCCCCAGACTTGGCTAGAGCAGCATAGTTTTCTACTTCTCCCCAAGAACCATCTCCCCTCCCAGAAGTCTGATTGCGCGTACCCATGAAAGGCGACTCCGGAGTGAAGTACTGAAGCTTCTTACCTTTACCAGGTTGCTATGGTAATAAGCTCCCGCGACAAACCCGGGGACTTCTAAATAAAGCGCATCTAACGAGGGCGTATCAAACAATAACAAAATGGAGGTAAGTAGGTCTAGGATAAAATCTTTAAGCTTTTTTATCGTCAAATTTGTTGTCAGGGTGAAAATGGTGTGCAGGCGCCCGATGAGTGGGTCCTTCAGAGTCAGGTTCACATAGCTGCCTACAGCGGAGAGAAAGACAGGCTTGAGAAACTGCTCGCAAGTGGTAAGTATGGTGTTAATTGGTTGTGATAGGAGAGTGTTGGTGGGGCAGTAGTAGCTTAAGCTTAATGATTCTGGATATTTCATATAGCTGTCAAAAATGTTTCATTTCTGATTAATCTTTCTTCAATGACACTGACAATTCAACTATCTGTGTAAGAATGGCTTTAAATTTTTAATTGCCTGGTGTCAGTGAAGAATACCTGTCAAAGAGTATTTCATTGTGTATACCACTAATATTTCCTATTGTTGGTGAATGGGTTTAGCAAATCATATTCCTGATTCTCACTAAGTCTATCAGCATTGAAGTAGTAATACAAGTGTTAAGGTCACGCCATTTTTTCCCCATCTTCAGTGTATCTTCTATAATAGTTTTTACACTGTACATAAAATGTAGACTGACTGATCAGAATTATTTAGTGTTGTATTTACAAATTCAAGAATGTATATAGATAATTCAGCGATATATATATATATTTAGGTCTAGAAGTTGTTAGTTATTGCGTGGGCGTACGTGTGCACCTTTTCTCCTACGCGCTTGCGCGGGCCGGGTAACCTTCTTAGCAACATTTTATTTTGTTTACCTGCCGTACAAAGTAGCGATGCCCAGCAGTGAAACAAATTCTGCGAAAGTGAGACAAAACGTTAGAAACGCTCGGTCAAGAGCTTTGAGGGCGTTAGAAACTCCAGAAGAAAAATTAGTAAGGAGAGAGATAAGAAATGAAAAAGACAGTGCAAGGAGGAGGAGAGCTAAAACGAAACAGAAACAGGTAACAAAGTAAAGAATCTTTCTTTTTGAAAAGCCATTAAATGTTCCTAATTTATTTATTAGACTATTCCTGAGGATTACGGTACCAGGAG
>WLWI01005364.1_pt1 | contig 10699 bp, 4 predicted proteins | sample 6701501 | NCBI WGS metagenome assembly WLWI01 (sample SAMN12718690, study PRJNA515312) | sponge metagenome | isolation source: marine sponge | host: Mycale hentscheli | place: New Zealand: South Island, Marlborough, Capsize Point | collected 2014-11-01
GCAGTTACACAGCAGTAAAGGAAGACTGAAAAACCGGACCAATTCCGCGGAGGTGGGACCAAATCTGCTAAGCGGATTTGGTCCGCCCGGGCCAAATACGCGAGGGGACCCAATCTGCTGTGACACCCCAACTTCCCAAGTCCTACAAAATATAGCTAAAACTCGTTAAGAACAAATTGACGCTATTGCTAAACCAAACCTAAATGAGGGTTAATAATATATCTGACCAGGCCAATCATCAGAACCATATCAACAGAAAGACAAATGGACCTAGTTTCAAATACTGACATGGCCCATTACCTTACAAACTACGTTATTCCAATCTTTATTCTGCATAGATAGGGGGTAGGGTTACTTTAGTACTTACATGTAGGTACTAAAGTAACCCCTGGTCATTAAATAAACTGTAGATGAGTGAAGATCCTGGAAGAAGAATATTTCTCACTACTAACTTCAGTGGGTGATGCCACAGATGAAGCTCTGACTAGGGAGCTAGAGTCAAAGAGACCAATTATAATGAGACCACTTGTAAAGTTAACCACAGAAAACACTGGAACTACATCAGAAACCCCACATATGAAAACACCCCAAGTTATGGCAGACGAGAACTTTCGGGCCGAGATCATACAATATATAAGGGAAAACGGGTATGTTAAGGGTGAGCCCAACCTTACTAGTTTGAATATATGTTCATGGGTAAAAGAAAATACCTATGTTCATCACTGCATTAAGTGCATGGACAATGAACCAGTCCCAGATATAAAAGTAAGTCAAGAAGTCCTGGGACTACTTTGGACATCCCAGGGTGTTTTACTGGGTGAGAGCTAAAAGTTCCACTCTTTAAACTCCCAACAATTGATATACATTTATTACAGATCATTGTCCACTTGAGGAGGATAATTCATCACTTAGTAGAAACCAATCAGGAGTATGATAGAATACATATCAAAGATTTAAGGAAAGAAATAGAAGTCGATGAAGATATGTTAATGTACGTTCTACAATTACTAGAATCTAAAGAAATCCTATTTTGGACGAATAGGAGGAAATCGTTAGTTCATTAAATTTAGTATCTAGCTAGTTGCTAATCATTTCATTTAATATATCTTACATCATACAGATCATTTAAACTGAAACATAATTCTAAAATCCTCAATTCCTACTTCAAAGTAAGTACATATGTAATGTTTTTTACAATACAAGTTTATGTTTAATCCTATTTTATAGGAAGAAGATAGTGCAATAAAAGAGATCAGCTTTTTTCAGGTAATATAAGCATTTTAACATTATCATAATAATATGTATTAACACATTTTGCTCTGTAATATTATTTCCAAGTACGTGTCTAGGTTCTCCTTGGCAAGAGCGTAAAGTTGACCTTAACGAGATTCTACTGTAAAGCTTAACTGAACGGGTTACGTCTCTTCCACAATATAGGTGGAGCTTTAATATTTTCAGAAATAATTCATTGGTAAAAATAAAATTTTGATAATTCTTCAGAGAATTTTCCCACATCTACTACATGATCAAACAGCTCACCTCCTTGGGAGAGGTTTAAGCCATGGCATGCCAAAATAAAGCCATTGATTGACTGAATATTGCAGTGATTTGAAGTCAACCAAAAATAAAATATAAAGAAATTACGTTTAAAAGTTAGTACAGGAAGAACTGAGATTCTTTATCAAAGTTATTTCAACAACATCAAATGACTTGGTGCGTTTTAGACTGGCATTGAATGTCTGTGTGAATCCCCATATTGTGCTCTGCTAGGAAAAGCTGTCAGAACTGTATTTCTCTTCTACCAAAAGCTATGAAAATCTCAGCCACCGTGAGTATTATTTCGACATTAACCATATGAGTTAGTTTCGACATCGTTCCGGTCGTTCCATTCAAATAAAAAGCATCACTGAGATCAAGTCTCAATCATCAACATTGGCCAAAGGTTAAAAAAGTAGAAGATAATTAATTATATATGGGTGCAATATGATCAATAATTATGATTTTTGATTAAATTTATGTTACTAGCCTACTCCTTCAGAGCTGTCCTATCAGTCCGAGGTAAATTTAGAGGTAACACTTATACCAAGTTGGCAACGGCAAAATATACATTCGTCCCATTCAGCGTGATCTCAGCTTAGAAGAAGTTGCTGTGGAGGAAGTAGAAGGGGTATGCAACTCTCTGTTAGGTGGAAGAAAAGTGCCTTGATTGTGGGAAGAAGTACAATGTGGCGATGTTGAGAAGTCATATGAGAGAGTGCCGTTATCAAGGAGTTGAAGTCATAGTCCTACTAGAGAGGCGAGTACAGGACATATAGAAATCAAGTCTATTACCGTGTTTGCTGGATTTGGAGTGCAGCAGTATCTATAAATAGTACGAAACTAATACATTTCGAATTAATGCACACTGACGTTTGCAGTTGCTAACAAATGGCTTCTTCCTGTCAAGATGAATATCAGATAGAATGTCATTGTGGCAATAAAACAGTAAGTTGAATTTCAGGGTACTGGATGCACTCAATTTATTTATAATCTGCCGTACTAATTTTTTTTTTTTTTTTAGGAGTTCTGTACAATGGTACAATGCGGGAAGTGTAACAAATGGGAACAATCTATATGTCGTGGGTTTTTGAAAATATCAGGTGAGGACCAATATGAACACGAGTGTTACAAGTGTACTCTTATGCAAGTTGTTCCTGAAAGCCAAGTAAGTCAGGAAAAAGGAAAATGATCAGCTACACAACCCTCTTTTTGGACTTGGACTTTAGCTTTCAATCAGTGGGACATCCTATGATTTCCCAAGCAGTCCCAGTCTAAAAGTCCCAGTCCTAAATGGCCCAAGAAGTCCTGGGACTACTTTGGACATCCCAGGATGTCACGCTTGGTGAGAGCTAAAAGTTCCAATTTTTAAAGTCCCAATTAAGCTTGAGCAGCTGGTTTTTGTCTAGCTCGACACAATTACTGTATCAATATTGCCTAGTAACTGCTGGGATTATAATAGTTAAAGCATGCTCTGTTTTTTTCCAGTTGATTTATAGCACTCAGCCCTCAAGCCTATGGCCCTCGGGCTTCGTACAATAAATCAACCAGAAACTAAGCGCTTATGCTTTAACTATTAATTAATACTATTAAAGAGAAGTCAGCTTCCTCTTTTTATTGTATTTTGTATAAAAATTGGCTGCCTTGGATATAGGTGCAGGTTTGAAAAATGTCCCCTGTAAAAGTCAGTGAGGGTGCAACTTTTTAGTGACTTTTTAGCATATAGTTGTGGGAGAATCACCAGAGTGCAGGAAAGTCTGGTCTTTGTGGGAACTCTTTTTTGGCCACTACTGTATTAGCTATATTTAATAATTGATATACATTTATTACAGACTTTCTGTCAAATCAGGAGGGTCATCTACTTTGCTATGACGAGTAACTTGAACAAATTTATACCGAAACGCATAGCCACCTCACTGGAGTTGCCACTTGGCCGACTTCAGTCCGCTCTCAACATTCTTTACGCTAAACAGGTGTTGATATGGATAAATAAATCGAAAACGTTAGTTTACTAAGTATCTTGTTGCTAATCATTTCATTTAATATATCTTACATCATACAGATCATTCAATCTAAAGATTGAAGAGAATATTAAAGTTTACTTTAAAGTAAGTACATATGTGTAATGTTTTTTAAAACAATACATGTTTATGTTTAATCCTATCTTACACAAAGATTTCTCAGGAAACATCACTTTGTTAGAGGTAATATAAGCATTTTAACGTTTTTCAGCAACATTATCATAATATTGCATATTATTTGTCGTGCTGATTTGTTATATAAGGACAACAAATTTTTATGTGGTAATGGTGGCACTTGCATGTTTATTTCTTTCTTTTTAGCCGCCCAATGAAGAAGCATTACAGGTAATTTATGTGTCATTTATTATCAAGATGTTTTTTGTGAGCACAAAGAGTTACAAATATTTTTGTTGCTATTGAGGCTTTCAAATGTTTATTTCTTACTGTTTAGGCTGCCGAGATATTTATTTATATACAAATGCAATTTGATTTTTTTTTTAATTTATGTGTTCTAGTGTTCTCGTAGCTCTCCAGGGCCGTCTGAAGTGAATGAGGTAAATTTAGGGGTAACACTTTACCAGCATCTATATATATAGAAATGGAATTTAGTGACTTAATGATTTCAAGTTGAGATTGGGAGATTCAATTATAGTGGCCTTGCATGTTGCAAAGGTCCAACTATATCGACACACAAAAAGAAAAAAAGTTAGTGTCTCATGAGATCCTCCATTGTAATTGTTGTTGTTTTTTTAATGTTCGAAAAAGTAGAAGGTATTTATTTATATACGGATGCAATATGATTTTTTTTTTTTTATTTATGTGTTATACTAGTCTTCTCATAACTCTCCAGGGCCGTCTGAAGTGAATGAGGTAAATTTAGGGGTAAAACTTTACCAGCATCTATATAATATAGAAATGGAATTTAGTGACTTTAATTATTTCAAGTTGAGATTGGGAGATTCAATTATAGAGTAGCCTTGCATGTGGCAAAGGTCCAACTATATCGACACGAAAAAGAAACATTGTAATTTTTTTTTTTTTTTTATGTTCGAAAAAGTAGATATTTATATACGAATGCAATATAATTTTTATTTAATTTATTTATGTGTTACTAGTCTTCTCATAATTCTCCAGAGCCGTCTCAAGTCAATCAGGTAAATTTAGGTGTAACACTTTACCAGCATCTTCAAGTAGAGATTGGAAGATACAATTAATGAGTGGTCTTGCATGTTGCAAAGGTCCAATTAAATTGACAAAACAAAAAAGTTATCATTTTAAATCTCAAAAAGTAACGACATGCAAGGTATCTAAAGTGAGAAAGTACTCAAAATGCTTATAAATAGCAAAACAAATCTATAATGCGAAAATGCTGTTCAATTTGAGTTTTTAATTTGCTGATCAATATTTCTACATGTCAATTTTGCTCCATAATGCACCATTAGCAAGATATTAGAGCCATCATGCATGCTTTTCAAAAAAAACAAAAAAAAAACAAATGCACATACATAAAAAATATATTGAGCAAATTACGGTTAACTTCTGTTCGTGCTGAGCAAAAATTTAATCTTTCATAAAATTTACTATTTTTAAAGTTCAAATAAGTTAGTTGGAAGTGAGTTAACTTAAAAGTCAATTTTTTTTAACGTTTATATTTTTTAGTTATTTTATTTATGTTTTAATGTTTTTAGATGGCATGTTCGGCTGGATGTGCAGTAAGTTTGTTTTTGTTGTGTTTTTTGTTTTGTTTACAAAAAGTGATTTAAGGCTTAATATTTAAATTTTCAGGAAAGGTTTAAAAAAATGGAGGCACGACTATTGAAGCTAGAGGTTTGTTTTTTGTTTTTTATGTTTACAAATTGAGTTCACAACAAATTTACATGGATGGAATTATCAAACCATTTCTCTTTATATTCACCTATTCTCAACAATCGAACAAGACCATCTATAGTTTCAACAAAAAAAAACTGCTACTTCTTTTCCCTCACAAGAGTCAAGAGTTATTTTTTTAATATTTTAAATTATAGTTAGTAAGGTAATTTATCCCATTTTGTGCTTGTAGCATGCAATTCATACATGCATTGACTTTACTAAGTGTGCAAATATCAAACATTATCTGAGCTACCCAGATATTATTTGGTATAATGTCAAAGACATGTAAGAAGAAACAATAATACACAAGTGATATGGCGCAAGTCAACGTAATGAGAAAGTTTTTGTGTGTACGTCATGTAATACATTATCATTAGGACATACTCATTAAAAGATAGAGTTGATCCAGCCTTGTAGTTTAATAAACAGAGATGTGTACATTACTTAATTAGCTGAATTACCAGAATTATTGGTGTACCTTACTGGTGTTTAAAATGGGGAGTTTGGAGAGCTTAGTTCTGGTGTTAAATAGGAGGCACTGCCTGGACACCCCAGTTTAAAGCTTCACATTGTCTCCATAGTTAGTCATTAGTAAAAAATATTTTAAATGAAGAAAATAGAGGATATAAGCTATCGATTATACTTACTCATTCAGTATAAAGTGTATTGGTGTGTAAGTTATCAGGGCTCAAAGTGGAGTGTCCAGACAGTACCTCCTGGTAAACACCTCACGAGGTGTTATTTAAACACTCCGTTTTAACCAACAACAGAGAATGATAACAATGAGTAAAAATAACTTACACTTCTGCATTTGCAATACGTCAACCACCACTGTGTGGCGGGGTACTTGCTAGTACGTTACTGTGTATGCATACAACTACATAGGCTATACATCGTAAGTGTGTATCCATTCAGTGTTAGCTACCATTGTTCTTTCATGATTGCAACACAACCTCTGTATGGTGTCAGGTAGTGCATAGTAATGCAGAATATTTTTACAAGTTGTGTGATCTGTGGGAAAAGCATGAAGGAAATAGTATGATCTACTTGAAGGAACTACGTAAGGATCAAAACAGTCCCCAGTGATACACACCACTCAACAGGTGAAATCGTAGGGTATGGATCAACAGTAATTCAGTGCATAAGAACACTCACAAGTCCACACTTGTTCACCTCGACTGCTGTAAATTATCAGACTAATAAATCAATTTGATATGGCTATTAGCTAAATAACTTGAATGTAAATAGCCCTTTAGTTCGCAATCTCACCAGAGCCAATGTTATTTACTTGTTTTAATTTATAAATAATCATTAGTCATTAAAACACATATCATAAATGCTTTCAGTCCAGCTGACACAATCAAAACTTGGCATAAAAAGACGTTTAAAAAAACAATAAACAACAAAAACTAACTCTGTATTAAATAGTTAAAGATAGAAAATTAATTTAAAATAATTGTTTAAAGAAGAGAAGCAACCAGAGTGAGGAAAATGGCCGCCTGTGAGATAGCTACAGGATGGGCATGGCTGGTGGGAGAGGTCTCTCTCTCCGCTTGAGTGATGTCTTGTGCTACGTTAAGAGATGAGGGGAGCGGAATTGCATCACTGGAAGCCATGTTGTGGGCATGGCTGGTGGGAGAGGTCTCTCTCTCTGCTTGAGTGATGTCTTGTTGTGCTACGTTAAGAGATGAGGGGAGCGGAATTGCATCACTGGAAGCCATGTTGTCACAAAAATACTCATCTTCACTCTCTGCAGGAGGAAAAGAAAAAAAAGAAAAAAAATCATTGGTACTGTAGCTAAATAGCTCATGTTCATTTACAGAAAAGCCAGAGGGGCCCAAGGAAAAAAATAAACAAACTACTGATTATATTCAAAATACATATCCTATTCAGCTTGCTTGCATGAAATAATTGTAGCTCCTTTTTGTTCTTGTTTTATAAGTCATTTTTGTTGTTTGTGTGTTTGTTTTTTCAGTTTTGCTGTTATTTAAACTTACGCAAGGTCGTTTTAATGGATCTAACATAGAATGCAGTGCCTGTGACTTCACAGGAAGCATCACAGAACACACGAATGTCTAAGATACGCTCCGTCATGGTTACTGGTGCCATTCTACAGTAGAAAACTCCACCCTGCATAGAAAAACAATGAAAGCTATAGGGACATACAATATGACTAATTCAATAAACATAGCTTCACCCAACCAAGAGACTACCATTGTCAATTCCTGATCCATGGCTGTAAGGTGTGTAAGTTATGTACGTATATGGTAAATACACCAAGCCATTTCATTACGCAATGCTATGACACTCGTTGTGTGCTCAGACGGTTAATCAAAGCCTACTATAAAACTCCAGGTCAGTTAAGTCGTGGCATTGTGACCTAATACGGTGACAGTGTCACGATCATGAATAACAAAGATGATATTCATGGCCACAATCACGACCAATACTCTGGGTCATGCCATACTAAGGAATACACAGCCGCTGAGGGGGTGGGGTGAGGTCGAGCTTGTCACACAATCGAGATTCAGTGGTATTTATTATTATTATTTGCTTATTTATATGGAACGTGTGACCCCTTTTTCGACCGCGCCACTACCTACGTAAGTTGGTAAAGCGTCTTGACAAAATAAAGAAATGGATCTGCCGAACAATGAGTTGTGGGTCCAAGCTAATATAGGAGCAGACCTAAACGCCTGAAGTTTTTGTTTCATTTATAAAGCATAGCAGACCCAACAGCACTATTTTAGCACATTTCATTCAATTTCAACAACTATTGAAGTTATGCCAAAGGTCTGTAGCTCGCTCTATCTCAAGGTGGTCACAGCTTTCATATATAACTAAGATGGAAGAGGGGAAGGGTAGGAAAGAGTAAGTTGAGAAAATCTTTATGGATAAGTAGCTGGTTCATTATTGAGGTGACATCATTTCTGGATCGAAAAGGTACATCTCAAGTCTTATTTCATTTCTAAGTAAGTTCTCAATCCAAGTCACTACTGCCTCAAACATAGTTTCTCAAACGAAATTGACAAGATACTCTCGTTTACAAAGCTCCCTCACCGACAAAAAAAATGTTCTAATTAAGCAAATATTGCGATTCAATTCTTCAGCCAAGTAGACAGACAAGCACCTAGAATTTATGGAACAGAAAAAACAAACAAACAAACAAAAAACTACTGTCTGACATTTGCCAGGACTTTACATCAACAAACTAATCTACATTCACAACCACCATTATTCTTTTCATTGTTTACTTTGTGCTTCGCTCAGGGGGGGGGGGGGAAAGGTCTATCTATTCTTATAACATAGCTACTATAGTTTTTATATTGTGACAGAAGAACTTTAAACTGCTTAGTTCATTCAAAGGACACTATTAACTTAGTGTCCCCGCCTTGAGGGCAGGGACACTTAGTATCCCTCTAATTGTGCTTAGTGTCCTGTTATTAGGAGCAGTTGCTATGTTCTAAATTAGTCAGGCGCTGCGCAGCCATCATGAACTACCAGTTTTACAGTCCCTCAGGCCCTAAGTAGCGCCCTCGCTGCGCTCTGGGACGCTATAACCTAGAGCCTTCAGGACCCTAAAAAATAGTAGTTCCCTCCGAGGCAGCGCCTAACTATTATATATGCTGGCCACACCCCTAACCTGATTGAATTATGGTCTCCCTCGAATCATGTGCAAGATGTCAACATACAGTAACCCAAAACAACCCTTTACCCAAATTCCATAGTCCTTTATAAAAAAAATAAGTATTATAATTGATGAGCGAGACACTTACAGGGATAGTTAGCACTCCCCTTAAAGCTAGGCTAGCTCGATCGCCATTTTGTATTGAAGCACACCACTAGTTCATATATGTTTAGACGTACATATCTCATTTTTGTACTTAGACCCAGGGTTTTTTTTGTGTTTGTTAGGTGGTCGACCCCATCCCAAACTTCACTAAACAGAATCTTCTGGTTTATCGATCTTTACCCGTATCATCCAAGGAAATTGAATTGTTCAACGATCTGAATGCTTTTGCGGGTGAAGTTGAAACTTGCAGGAGTTCATTAATTTTAACCCTCAAGCTACTAAATAAAATGGTCAAGTTTTTAAATAACTCATTTATGGTAAAAGGGTTTCAATGCCATAGTAATCACTCAGCCGCAACTGTTTGACTTAAGAAAACCAAACAAATATTAAAAATATATATATTTTAAAAAAAACAACAAAAAAAAAACAGCAGGAGGCATTTTTAGGGAATTACCACACAGGGTTGAACCTAACCCTATATTAAGACATGCTTTCTGCTGTAGCTGCATAATATATTTATATATTTTTACTTTGTGCTATTCTTTATCTAAGCAGTAGCTGTAACACACCAGCTTTTACACACTTGTTCACTGAACATACCAACACAAGACTTACCTTCGTGGTTAGACTATTGGACATATGGATTTTCATGCCTTTTTTTTTTTGTGTGTGTGTGTGTGTAGGGAGTATAACTACGACAAATAGTGCACTAACTTACCACTACCACTAATTCTAACAGAAAATCACATAAAAATTAAATCTTTAGTTTTATGTAACCACACTAGTTGCTCGCCATTTGTGCTCAAGCACACCACGAACAATACTCTACTCTACACAAACTTACAGTTCCACACACTGCATCCTCATTCGTATTCAACTGGAAACTGCAGAAACAAGACACAAGAACACATTACATATAAGCTAAGTAGACAAAGCTTAGTAAATTGTGTCTCTAAAATTTCTCAAAGTTCTATGCTTTACCGAGTTCCTCTCTATCTTTTCATCAGTTAGTACCGCATACCACATAAAAAAATGATAGCCTAAAGTTTCATTATAAACACGATCACTCTAAGCTAAATCAAGCTAGCCATCTAGGAGGGGGGAAGAAAAAAGAGTTGCTATCAGAATAGAGTAAAATTTAAACCGAAACCACACCCACATTAGGCCCCACATAGCACAAGGTCATGCCCTCACGTGGTAAAACTCACCATATTCTACTGTTGGTACTCTCAGCCTGCAAGAAAGAGAGATTAAAAGATAAAATTAATTGGAAATTCAGAGAGTAGTGTGGTGAATGCACTGTTACTAGAGTTTCGGCCGTGCATGCATGCATGGCCCCTTTTCACCTGGTCGCTAAGAGAGCTTATCGTGCCCTTCACTAAGCCTCTTTCAGTAACTCATGATGCCCCTGTCCAATAGTAATGAGTCTGTCCAAGTTGAAATTTAAAATGGAAGCAGCTATGCTTCTTAGGAATGCACT
>WLWI01005365.1_pt1 | contig 10697 bp, 6 predicted proteins | sample 6701501 | NCBI WGS metagenome assembly WLWI01 (sample SAMN12718690, study PRJNA515312) | sponge metagenome | isolation source: marine sponge | host: Mycale hentscheli | place: New Zealand: South Island, Marlborough, Capsize Point | collected 2014-11-01
TTATACAATAGTTACTATTTCAAGCAATGTAAAAGATCAAATAAGGACAGGAATTTTGTGGGGAGTAAGTATGTCCAACATTAACAGTTACTGCAGCAAAAATCCCTACACATTACATACTTCTACAAGAGTGTACTTCGTTCCGTTTCAGCCTCCTTCAAATAAAAAGAATGGTGAGAGTGATGATATCCAGTGAAGTTCATAAGACAAGATGTTTGTACCCCCAACAAGTCTCTGTGTCAGTCACTTTAGACGGGGATGGAGGAGTGACCATTCGCACAAGCAAATTTCGAACAAGTAAGAAAGAAATTAATTTTACTTCGTAACTGAAAGGACTATGACATATCATTGTATACAATTATTTGATCTTTTAATCTTACCCTGTGATCTCACCTGAATTTGTAAAAACATTCTGTATTATGCAATTTCAACGCTCTTGGATATAAAATTATGTTTTTGTCTGCAAGCAATTTTTGTAGTGTGTGTTCACTTGTTTGAGGGTTATATCACCTTTATCATAATGGCAATTACTAAGAAAACTATGATATATATATATATATATATATATATTTACATAATTATTATAAGTAATTATTTAATTAAAAAGCTTAAATATTAAAATAATAGTAAATTTTTTCTCATTCCAACAGCCAATATTGTTAATTAAAGCTTAACCCAATGATTTGACTCCTCTTTTGGCTGCTAGAATGGAAAAAAAAATTGCTATTATTATAATTATTTCAGCCGAGAATGACTAAATCAGCTTAAATATTTCAACATCAACAATCTTTGTTGGTGGAAAAATTAACTTAGTACAAAGTAACAGCATAGTATATCTATTATCATGAGTTAGTTATTACAGTGTGTCATAATTAGGAAGACCTACCAGTATTATTAACAATGTCAGAGAAACTTTGAACTGTACTAAATGAAGTATCTGGAACTATAATAAAACATATCAATAGATAAATAACTACTACTAAGTGTTTTCTCACTTGTATTAGTAGTAGTGTAGAGGAAATGTTCACTGGCATTAGAAGTAGGCGCTCCTGTTTGAGAAAATTGGAACTTAATATTTAGCCCTCACTAATTGTAAATGTTGTGTCTCACCTGTAATGTACAAGGCATTTGATAAAGATGAGCAGTTTTTATTATTAGATAGTAAACACTGATATGTCCCTCCATCTTCAATAGTGATATTGCTTAGTTGGAGGTCAAAATCTGGTGTTATAGTGACCCTCCCATCAGATGTGTTTGATAGAACATGTGAATGAGTAGAGTTTGTCATGTACACCCACTGGAGTCTCAAGAAGTTAGTAGCATTACAGGAAAACCTGAAGGACTCTCCCACACTGACAGTAGCATTGACACTAGCAGAGTAGATCATGACAGGATCCACAACAGTGATGTTAATAGATACTGACTGAGTAGTATTTCCATTATCTGTCATAAGTTTTAGTACATAAAAGTGATAAGTGTGGATATTTCTTTACATCATGATAATATCAACAGAAAACTATTTTTAAATAATAGCCCAACACATAGGCATAGGAACCATAGTGGCCATAGCGGCCATGTCCACTACACTTTTTGGGAACAGTCTAATCTGTTTAATCATGGTTGCACACGTGCAATTATTATTATTTCATTTTTGACAGTCGGTAACTATAAGTCAGGAAGGAAATGGGTTCCTCAGGAAGAGATTAGAATATTTTTAGATAATTACAGCAAATAAGTGTCTGCTCACATAGTGACTAACATGACATCTGTTTTTAATCTAAAAATTACTGTATATCAATTCATCGTTATTTTGTTATTATTTATTTTACTGTAATTAACAGTAGAATGCTTTTTGGCATCCATGACATTGCATTCAGTGGCTGAAATGTTGACTGAAGTTCAAGTGATAGGGTATGCCCCAAGGCTAAATCATTGGAAGGTCTAAAAGCATCATATAAATGTACTATAGTTAATTTTCACTAACCAATAACAGGTGTTGGCATGAGTGTAGGAAGCAATTTTAAAGTGTACAGGCTGATCAAGCTACCACATCTGCCACACCTACAATATTGGGTGTAGTTTAAATTATTAAAAAGTAATCAATCCAAAAATTGATATATTAGTGAATTAATGGAAAAATTGGTGAAAACATGACATAACTTACTAATTAAGCTAAATGGGTACCAAACTTACCCATTAATCATACCTTGTCTAACAAGAATTTTTTAGTTTGACAGAATCTTTACTCAATTTATTGTTCTTAACCTGCTAAGTTAGACATTTTGCTTCAGTGGATTTAGTAGAAGGTAGCTAACGTCTTCATCTGCACAACAGGTTCCTTTTGGAACTCGCATAGAGTCATGGATATCGAATTTGACTCTGCCATCTTCCCACTTGAAAACCCCCTTAGTAAGGAAAACAGAATTAGTATCACTCATCTCTATCTCTTTTTTTAAATAGCTCCAGCAAAATGATGCAGATTGCTTTAATAGCTGCTACAAGGCCACTTACCTCGAGGACTATAAAGTTACATATTAAGATGCAAGCTCATATAGAAACAAAAATACTTGAGGCTGATGAGCCGGAAGCGGCAAAAACTGCTATCCAATACTTTATAAGTAAACAGACACTTATTTGCAGTAATTGTCTCAAAATATTCTAATCTCTTCCTAAGAAAATGTAAATGAAATCTACTATTAAGTACAATCAGTCAGTTTTAGAACTAATAATGAATTAGACGAGATCAATCTATTGTTAAAAAATTAGTTTCTGAATCCCTACATACACATGTGCACACACTAGTACACCATAGAGTTGCTGTGTTGTGGAGTGGCATTTATGAGGATTTGCAATTTTTCACAATTTTCATAAATTTGTCACACATAATTAATAACATTATGAGCAGTATAATTTACAATAAAACAAGTTCTTCCTTACTTACTTATAAAACATCTGTAGGTTCCACTATCTGATGTAGTTGAGTTGAAAACTTCTAAAAGCTGATTATTGCCATCATCAGTAATGGCAAAGCGTCCTTCAGTGGCATTTACATATTCATTGGATGGAATGACCCAATACTGGAAGGTGTAGCTTTCATTAGGTAATACACAATTTATAATGAACTCATCTCCACGATTGAAGTAGAATTCATTAGGTTGGCAAAATCCAGCGGCTGCAAAAAATAAAAATTATCAAGTATTTCTAAATATTACAATTACTATAATATGTTCCCAATTATCTCATCAACAAGTCAAATTTTAAATTTTGTTAGTTGATTCCATCATTTTCAATACATTCCTGAAAATGTTAATGTATGGTTTCAAATAGACCGCATATGTATTTAAAGTAACAAAGTAAGCATCACATATAGTCACAAAAAATAAAACTGAAACTACTGAATTGAAGTAATGTTGCTATATTATGCATCAGACATTAATAAGCAGCTCTCATGCCTAGTTCTCTCACTCAATCTCAGCACCTCAAATTCTATATTGCTTGATTCCATGTAACCTACCTAATTTACTGAAGAAAGTAAAGAACACAAGCAATGGTATCCATTTCATTCTAGACCTCAATGAAGAAAACTAACCACAATGATGATTGGTAATGTTGGTTTCCTTACACAAATCTCAATTACAAATTAGCTAACTATTTCCAGCTCTTCATCTGGTTTATCTAACCTTAATGTTGATCTTTAAACTGCACACATCATCATATTTCTGTAAATAGCATCCTTATAAGAAGTCTCATACACATGAAGTTGCTATCAATTTCTTCAAGGCAATTGTTTCCAAAAAGCATGGTTTAATTATGTTTTCAGTTATCAATACTAATAATAAACTTTTCCTTTGAAATTTTACAACTAGAAACGTGCTCTCTTTACACTAATAAACAGGTTCCCAAAATTATAGTGAAGGAAACTGAATGCAACATATTCTGACTACCTAGCTAAGTGTGTCAGATGCATGGAAACATTGAAACAAACTTGTTAATCAGAGTGGAGTCCAAAGATACAAACAAAATCCCATTACTATCTAGTTTCAAACTGACTCATATAATCATTACACTATAATTTATTCTCATGCAAAAGTAGCTAAAAGAAATCTGCTGAACAAAAGTTAACTGAGAGCAGCAATGCATTAGGGTTACTGGATGTACTCTCGAATAAAAGAATATAATGAGTGTTTAAGAAAGAGTTGTGTGATGACAAAAACATGGCTTATTCACAAAGAATCTACGAAAAACTTGTTAAAATTTATCAGCATAGTAATTACTCTTTATGAACAGTATATATGCTTCAGTTTAAAAGGGGTAGCGAAAATATATATTTTTTAAAATCCTTTGCAGACTTTAAAGCATTATATGCAGCATCCAAAGCATGTGTAATTGGTTATTATTTAATTTTAAAAATTCTGTTATTATATTTAGACTGCATTGACCTTGCATATTTTAAAGAATAATGTATTAATAATAAATGATTTTGTAAGGTCATAGCATAGATTACAAGGCAAAAGTAATGAAGTTGTTTATCTGGAAAGATATAAAAATGTCATATAGCTACTGTGATGTGAATGCTACATAAAAAAGAAGAAATAACAACCATAAGCTAGTCCTGTGTGGTGGTTCACTCCCAGTTGGCTATATTGTTCTTTCATTAAGTACTTGTAATAAATTATGTTAACAGCACAGTACATTTTGCAACATATTCACAAGTCTCACCATTTTAATGTTATCCCTTAATTGAATTATGAGTCAGAGTGTGATATATTATTTCACAGGTCATGTACCTAAAGATATCATTGTGAAGATATCTAGGGTGGAATAAATATACATACCTAATGCAATATACTATAAGGTATTGCTAACTTCACCATTAAGAGTATAGCATATCACTAATAATCAAAACAAACCAAGCTGAATCATTTTTAGAAACAGAATTAGTTCTCTTATAATACCTTGTCATGTTACAGATTTCAATAATTAGTAGTTTGAAATCATGTCAATAATTAAAGCACAAACTCATCCCCCAATTTAAATCAACCAGAACTTGTAGCAAACAAACTAAACTCAAATTCTTTTTTTTTTGTTTAAAAATAACTTAATAAACCTACTGACAATACACAATGTTTAATGTTTATGCGAACTGGTTCTAAACTTTCACGTGGATATTATACTACACCAATATAATCTTAAATTATCATTTTAATATTATGTGTATTTTTAAATTTCTATATAATCATGCAGATATTTGGTAGAATAATGATGATTAATGAAACTGAAAGAGTGTATACATCTCTTGTGTACACAGTCATGTGACTGTTAGTCAAACGGTTGCACAAACGAGCATTAGCAACAGATAACTTCAAGGTTACACAATCATACTGATAACTTTCTGGATGGATCCCCAATCTTTCATCTCCAACTGAGCAATTCTCATTTCATAACATTTTAACTAAAATCAATTTCTTGTAAAGTTTTAGAACGCATATCCAAAACAGAGTTTATTTTTTAGTACAGCAAGCACAAAGTTTGATGGATTCAACACCGTCAGTTGATGATGTATTTATAGGAAGAATAGCTTTCATTTTAAGTTCCGTACAAAACTAATTCACATTCGGGAGTACACTGACACCATCGTGACCTACACTGTTTGCTTAATTTGTGGACCTCAATATATATATAGCTTTACAGTTCTATTGATGTGCAATTGTCAGTTACAAACTCAATGCACTTGTAGCTGCCCTTCATTTATGTCATTAAGAAGTTTTTTGTTTTTGGAGTTGTTTGAAGTAACAAGCTTAAGAACTCAACTATAGCCTCCTTACACCAATCACCGGGAGGCTTGTTCAACAGGACCAGAGAGAAGTACACAGTCAAAAGGCTGATGTCCAAGTAAAAGACAAGCCCCCAAAATCAAATAATCTGGAGTCTAGCTAAACCCAGGATATAGCAATGAAACTCTGAATGCCTCAACTAGCCCTGAACACATTATCTGAATTGAGTGTGGCCAGTCGTAATGTTTGAACCTGTTGTACACCATTCAATTCATACTGTATGAATATCTCTCTAGACCTCTTTTAAGTGAAAAAGTTTCAATCTAGTTCTTATGGAGGGTTAGAACTTGATAATTGTCAAGTTATTAATATTTAGTTTCAAATTGACTGATATAATCATAGAACATTATCCATTCTCATAGCTACCGCAATAGCCATAGGAAAAATTGGCATAACTAAGTTATTTAAGAAGAGCAAACTATAAGTGGTACTAGATGATACCCAAAAAGGTGACCAATGATTTGTAACACAGTATATAATAGAGGGTAAAATAGAGTTGTACATGTGATAACATAATAAACATGATTAGTTCGCAGAGAACCCATGAAAAACTAGCTCAAATTTACTAGCAAAATAATTACCCTTTATGAACAGTATGCCTCCCATTATGCCTTCGCTGACTTCAAAGCACTATATGCAGATTCCAAAGTAGGTATTTGCAGCTAGTGACTAACTCATGAGCTAATTCTGTTATCATTATTTTTTAGATGGTGTTATCATTGCAAATTGGAGAGAATAATGTATTGCTTCTTACAAAATACGAATGGTTCTTGATACTTGTAATTAAAAAAATCTTCAAGATAGTTACTTAAGCAAGTGGTCCTGGGTTCGATTCCCAAACATTTTTTTAATTATGTATTGTTAAAAAAAAGAAAAAAAGCCTGTGATAGAGACTGTATGACAGTAGTAACAACAAGTTAGCTTTAAAAAAGAAAAGATACAAACTAAAACTACATAATTTCCAATAGTGTTACAAATCATAGAATTATAGGGCGAGCTAAGTGAGACTCTCACTAACAATCTCAATAACCTTCATAGAGGCCAATGCGTGTCCGCCCACCCGGAGGCAGCTTTAAAACGTTAATGCCAGGGGGAAAAACATAGAGCTACGGAGAAAGAGGAGAGAAGTTCGCAGTTAAATCTTAGCGGAGTTCATTTTTTATTCTATTACTGGCAGTGGCAAGTTATACTGTTAATGCACTGTTTGTCATGGCTATAGGCTTAGGAAACAGAACTGTTCTTACATGAAAATTCATTATCCAATAGTCAAATCACTTAATAGAGTCTACTTTAGAAAGGCGGCTAGAAACAGAATATTTTAATTTAGCGATTCTTACCCGCATCATTTGACGAAATTGAAAATCCAGTCCAATAGTCAAGTCAAGAAGACTATTACAATGTGAATGTATGTCTTGTGCTTGTGTCAGTGAACAAGTGTGTATGTAAGTATAAAAATGTTGTTGCGTTGCTAAAGAATAGCACAAATAAATCTTTAAAAAAACTAACCAAGCAATAAGCACTACTAGTGGTTAGCATTCAAAATTTAAATTTCAGTCAGACTAGCTCGCTAGCCATTTGTGCTGAAGCACGTAACTAGTTACTATACTATTTTTGGTCTAAAACTTAAGTAAAAGACATACAAAAAATGACATATCTTGCGCTTGCGCGCGAGGATCCCTAATAGCGTTTCTAAAACTGGTGACGCCTCACATTTTGCGTAGTTGGATTTTACAGAGCTGTTCATTTAATAACGAGGTTGGTACAGGATATCGATAAAGCAAATCGTAGAGCTAAACACTCAGAGAAAATTCGTGTGTTCTTGACATGAATTTTGAGACAGACACTCCTCCTCCACACAATGGTACGCTTTCCACCCTGTCCAGTAATCGTTCCAAAAAATCAAGTCGTCCATCTGACATTGTCATTCATTTTAATGCCCATATGAGCCTCTTTAAACCCTCCAACAGATTCTTTGGTAATCACCATTTGACATCACAATCAATGGAGGAGTCAGAAGAGTTACAAAAATTTGAGTCAGAAAGGAAGGAATCAGAAGATGAAGAGTCAGAGGAGGATGATTCAGAGGAGGAAGATGGTGAGCCAGAAGAGAGTGTAAATGGTTGCATTACTTCTGATATAGATGATACTTTGTCTGTTGTATCAAGTATTCCTGAAAACGTCATCCATTTTAACACCCGAATACGTCCCTTCAAGTCCTCAGAGAGGTTTTTTAACCATCAGGACTTAGAATCACATTCAATTGAAAAGTCAGAGACAGAAGAGGAGGAGGAGGAGGAGGAGGAGGAGGAGGAGGAGAAGGGAAAGGAGGAAGAAGATGGAGAGGAGGAATCAGAAGAGGATGATGATGATTCTGAAGAGAGTGTGGACAAATTATCCTATATATCGAGCATTCTCTCTGACCACATCATACATTTTGACAACCAGAGAGTTCTCGATGATGGTGGTAATGATGAGGATGAAGAGGAGATGTCAGAGAAGGAAGAAGATGAAGAAGATGAGGAGGATGAGGATGATGAGGAGGAAGAAGAGGAGGAGAGGGAGGAAGAAGATGGAGAGGAGGAATCAGAAGAGGAAGATGATGAGTCTGGTGAGAGTGTAGACAGGTTTTACTGTATATCAAGCATTCCTTCTGACCACATCATACATTTTGACCACCAAAGAATTCTCTTTAAGTACTCAAAGAGATTCTTCAATTGTGATCTGTCATCAAGATCAATAAAGGAGTCGGAGTATAAGTCTAGGAAGGAAGATGAGGAGGAAGCAGAAGTGGAGGAAGAGGAGGAGGAGGAGGAAGAAGAGGAGACGTCAGCAAAGGAAGAAGACGAGGAGGATGAGGAGGAGAGGGAGAAAGAAGATGGAGAGGAGGAATCAGAAGAGGAAGATGGCGAGTCTGAAGTGAGTGTGGACAGGTTATCAAGCATTACCTCTGACCACATCATGCATTTTGACCACCAAAGAAATCTCTTTAAGTACTCGAAGAGATTCTTCAATTGCAATCTGTCATCAAGATCAATAACAGAGTCCGAGTATGAGTCTAGGATGGAAGAGGAGGATGATAAGGAAGTGGAAGTGGAGGGAGAGGAGGTGGAAGAGGAGGAAGTGAAGGATGAGGAAGAGGAAGAGGATAAGGAGGAAGATGATGGTGAAAGAGTGGAGGAGGGGAATGTGTCTAAAGAGTGCAATAAACCATCTGATGAAGTGTATACTTCACCACTACTAGTAGACGCTAACAGTCATAAAGAGAAACAAAACCCATCTACAGTAAATTCTTCTTCAAATACTTCATGTAATGTTCCTGTAAGTTATACTATTTTAATAAATAATTGACTATAATGTTTATTGTATCTTAAATATTTCAGATGCTGAGCAGGAATAAGAATTTTTGGCTGAAGGAATTGAAAAGAACATTGTCAGTAAATTTAAAGGGTCTATTTTGTTTTCGATTGTCTCAGGACAAACATTGATCAATTCATAATGATGTGAATATTCTTATAATTAAATACCATGTTTTAGCATGAATGGTAAGCTGTTATTGCAGTTATTAATAACATTACTCTAAATTTTACTAGGCAATAAATACTTGCTGTAAGTCACACCAAATCTTACTACAAAATGGTTTTAGAAAAGTTCCCTCAGATAAAAATGACTGTAAGGTCAACTTCTCTTGAAGTCAGTCATCATATCATCCCCTGTAATAGAACTTCGGATGTGTATTTAACTGATATGAAAGTTGAACAACCACCTCTCCAGGAAATTGATACTTGTAAGAGTGACTCTTTTAAGTTAATGGGGGTTTGTGATAGTGTCTCTTCAAACTTACTGGAGGATAGTGAAGTGCTAAGCTTACATTCAATTACTCAGAAGCAAGTAGTACAACAACCGTGGAGTAAATTGTACCCACAACTGCTTTAGGCAGTCCTCTTCAGCACTACCCATACATGCAGAACGTTTAAGTTGTAGTGAAGAAGCCAACTGCAGATGCTTAGACTGTTGTCCAGGATTATAGTTTTGTAAGCCATGTTATGAGAGTGCTCATCTGAAAGTCAATGTGCTTCACTCTGGGAAAATATGGTCAGTATGGCTAAAAATAAACATTATTGTTACTTATAAACACCAGACTTTTCCCATTATAATAATAATGGTAATAATAATAATAATAACAATAATAATAATAATAATAACAATAATAATAATTACAATAATAATAATATTATTATTACTATTATTATTATTATTATTATGCTGATGATTATTATTATTATTACTATTTTTCCAATTATTTACTGTTAATATTACAACTACTATTATTATTATAATTATAAACATGCTTGTCTGTCAGTAAAGACTAAGCTCGACGGTGACAACTGTGTGTATATTCATGAATAATATATTAGCTGGTCCAGGTTAGTAAAGCATTGTCAGTAATGAGCTGTTAGAGTGTCGTCAGTAATGACAATGGTGTGTGCATATTTCATGGATCAAGAAAAGTGGGGGGAAAAGTGACGATGACGATGTGTGTAATCAATAAGTCATTAGCTGAGTCGGTAAGCTACTCTCACCTGCACCACACAACCTTACAAGCAATCATCACACCATCTGTCCCTGATAGCAGGGTTGAAAAACCATCCCACAATTTTAGATTTTAGTATGCAAGTATATAATTGTGCAGGAGGACAGAATATTTTTGCTAAGATCATATCTACTCGGGGTTTCAATAGGATGTAAACACAGCTCCATTACAGGTTCATATCATGATATGCCTAATGTTCACAATTGAGATTTCTCCAGCTATTTAATGGCTATATAGCATCTATAATTACCCCTCCATATGACATAGGGGTC
>WLWI01005366.1_pt1 | contig 10695 bp, 6 predicted proteins | sample 6701501 | NCBI WGS metagenome assembly WLWI01 (sample SAMN12718690, study PRJNA515312) | sponge metagenome | isolation source: marine sponge | host: Mycale hentscheli | place: New Zealand: South Island, Marlborough, Capsize Point | collected 2014-11-01
GTATAGGATTGAAGCAGGGAAACATGGCATGGAGGGTATACAACATGTGCAGGAAAGATGACAACTAACTATCCTATACATTTCCTGAAGCGTCAAAAGTACAGGAAATCTGGATATTTTTCCAGTGCAATTGACTTTAGTTTAGTAAGTGTTGTCTCTCAAATTAGAAAGTAGTTCATTCCCATTCAAAAATAGCACTGTCTGTTAAATCCTATAAATAAAGTACGATATCTTTATACTGTTTAGACTTTAGAGAATATGTACATACTTGATAGTACAATTAAAATATTCATACTATGATGGCATGATTCAAGGTTAATTGGTTACATTAAAAATTGCTGCACTTAGCCTCAGATTTTTGCCATCCACAATTAGGTTTAATCAAATTCACTGTCTTCTAAAACATGTTCTCTACAGTTTTAGTTTTAGTTTTTCTTACCAAGAGTACAATACCCCAAGACAAGAGGTTTTGGTTTTAGTTTAGTCTACAAAAACTGCAATACATAATAATCATATTTTGCGCAGGCCTAAGATTAGTTTCATGGACACTTGAAAACAACTCTTTGCTAACATCATTTGTACAATAGCCACTAATTGGTAGAAGCTATATATGGAAGTGTCAGTAGCACCTTAGGTGGGCATGCTGCTAATGTGAACAGCTGGGTCTCCTACTGGTCGGGTGTTAGACTGGCTTTAATAATGCAAACACTCAAAATAAAGAATTAAGCCTCAATGCATATCTGTAATAACTCTAATTAAATTACATTTCACTTTAGCTATACACTGCAGAATCCCAATTTCCACAATGATCAGCCTTGCCACTATATAAAAATAGCTTTGAATGATATTATGGCAAGTAATTTTGATGATACAGAGGCAAGCAGTCATGAAAATAGGTACATGTTGGAGGTGACTTTGTGGTACCTTAAGTGGGCCTGACAAATATGTGACATCATCATGCACTCTATTTCAATTGTACAATGACAGATAATAATATTATGTGTAATTATAATAATATAGCTACTATTGAAATGAGTGTTTGATTTCATCAAGAGGTCATCAAAGTTCATCCAGCGGTGTAATGCCTAGTAGTGTGAGGGCATTCAACATGACTTGTCTGACAGCTGCAGCAAGATGCAGGCGGGCATTAATAAGCCCAAAGAGTTGAGGTTCAGGAGACTAAAGATAAACATTAAGGTGCAATAAATATATACAATGAGAAAATAGGAATTACAAGGTAATTCTATTAGTTTCATAAGCATAATGAGTTGTCTGTAAAAATATACAAGAGGTAATTCAAGTAACACAGTCAAAAATGATGACTAATATTAATTGTGTCATGGAAGTAGCATATTATAGATATGTACTTGAGAATTTTTTATTTTTTTAAAAAGGTAGACCATCCATTCATTGAGACAACAGTTATATAGAACCCCTTTTTTAAAAATAGCACCTGCTGGCGAGTGAGCAAAATGAGCGAGACACTCTCAGGGGTAACACAATTTGAAAATCGGGGATGTTTGTTTGTTTGTATATATGTTTGGACGTATGTATGTCATTTTGTGCTTTGACCCTCTTGTATTTTTGTGTTAGCTCAGTGCTAGACCCAGTCACAGACATCACTAAACAGAATCCTCTGGTTTATCGATCATTACCAGTAACATCCTAGAAATTGAATTGTTTACTGCTTTGAATTCTTTCGCGGGTGCAGTTAAAACTTAAAAAAAAAAACTGATGGGAGTTCCATTTCTATTCGAATTAGTGGCTGTGGTAAGTTCATACGCTATTTGACATAGTTATAAGCCCTACACAGCAGTATTTTACTTGAAAATTCATTGTCCATAAGTTTTGCGTAGGTATGTTTAGTTGTGTGAAAGTATTGTGCGTTACAACTATTATATCACAAAGAAAAAGTTTAAATAACGTGACTTGTATTGTTGCTTTTTTTTTTTTTCAATTCAAACAGTTGCGGGGAGTGGTTACTATGGCATTGAATGCCTTTACCGTATATACGTAATTTAAAAACTCGACTTTTTTTTAGTAGCTTTAGTGTTAGAAGCTAAAACCATTAGTGTAGTTTTAGGCTCGCTCGCCATTTACGCTAAAGCACACCACTAGTAAGTATGTGTAGAGGATATTACTAGGGCTTAGTTATCTAAAATGTGCCTTGAGATGTTTTTATGAGCAAGCAAAGAGCTACTTTAATTACACTAATTCTTCTCCTAGTCCAGTAGGAGCTTATAATATATCAAATTAACAGAGTGAGACTCACCATTAGAATTTTAGTTTGGCTGTAATAGGAACTGAAACAATGAGATAAGTTCACCAAGAACAGGCAAATCTGAAACAAACAATAGTGAACATTTTAACATTAATTAATATTAATAAATACTTTTACATAATAATGATACAGCTCAAAAAAATCTTAACAGAATTACCCTACAGTAAGGGAAGGAATTTGAGACTCTTAGTTCTCAATCCTGTGCCATCAGTTTATACATACATACATATAGGCAGAGCCCACTGGTCAGTAACTTGAAGTGCCTAGATGGAGTTGAGGGTACCACTGTCAATTCGACACAACAGAGGTAGACACTGAAGTACTACAATACATACATGTAACTCAGACAAGTAATTATCACTAGGGCATTAGTATATTGAGGTATATTTCACAAAACAAGGTAGGCGTGACTTAGCAAGTATATACAAAAATTTATTGTCGAGGGTCAGTTTTTCGTACTAAAATCATGAGGAAGTGGATTTGGGTAATTCGGCGAGGAAATGGAAAATCAAATATGAAATGGAATGATTCACAAGATGCCATTAGATACAACTGTCAATCAAACCAGTGATCTAAAGCTTGTAATACCAGTGGTGGCATCAGCATGCACACAAAAACAAAACCCAATACTACAGCTCTGTGTTCAAAGACTACACAGACACTATGACTATCTAATAACTTAAAGAGTTCTAATGACTGCAAACTTGTATCTCCCAACTAGTAGTTGATAAAAAGGATGAAGACAAAGAGACATTGAAAAGGTTGAAGCTGCAAAATGATTCGCCACCCAAACGAGCTCCTGCTGCAAGATATATCCACAATTTTGCTTATGTTTGTACTTTTTTTCGTTAACTTAAATATTGCGCATACTTTATAGATACTGACATGTATTCAAACTGACTTGGATTACATTAATATTTCAGGTAAGCCAGCAAGTGTAATTTGATTTTAATTTTGTTGAATTAAATATTAAAAATGTAAAAAATAAAATAAAATAATGTATTTTATAGATTTACACCTGAAAAGAGTAGATTGTATCTGAGATACATAAAGTGAAGAAAACCAAAGATGAGTTGGAAGAATGCTCAAGCTAGTTATTTATCAGAGGAATATGCTCCCCACAAGTCCAACATTATTAGTACCAACTTTTCCCTGCAACTACACATGAAACCACCAAGCTCTTGCCACCACAAAAACTAGCACCTCCATTGTTAAACTACGTCAGCTCACTGTAACGTAAAATAGGAAAAGACACATAGCCTTCAGGTGGATATGGACGTAATGAAAGGAAGGCCAATCTGTCAGACAATGCATGAAATGGAAGAAATAGTGAAGAAAATGTAGAAAACACTGACAGTATTAAGAAGAAAAATGTCATATAGCTATTTCTTACAAATCCAAGGGAATCCCCGCCTGGCAGCCCAGAAACCCACCTTGTCGGGTACAAATGGACATTGTCCCCACTGTAACGTTATAAATGAGACTATATAAAGTTGTGTGAACTTCATCATTGTTGTCCTATGTCGACAGCTGCTGTATGCATATATTTGTTGGTCATTGAGGTAACGATCGACGGCGGGGGGGGGCGGAGGAGAGGGGGGCGTGTTTGGTTGGAAGGGAACGGAAACAAGTGGGCGGCATGGATAACTCAGTGACCAACTGAGTTGTAACCTATATAGTGCCATTATATGCAAGTTTGCATCCCATAACAAGTACTGTAGTGTGGCTCAGTTTGTGTTGGGCAGAGTTGGTAAGTGTGACTGTTGATGGCACATTCTTGCAGTATTTCCTACAGGTGCAGATCTGGGCTTTGTTGAGGCTGGTGCAGTGGAAAGCTTTGGGCTACCCGTGAGCATAAATGACCAAGTGCCAGCAAGTGCTCCCAAGAGCAAGTTCATACCTAAATCAACGGTTAATTGTCAGTAATCTCCAAATTCCGAGCGTGACAGACAGACAGGACGACTACCATAACCCTCTTGTGCATGCGCACGGAGGGTTAATAAGATGACAACTTCAGTGACCCCACCCACCCGCACCGTGGGGGGAGGTGCTATGTTGTTGTTGTTTTTTTAGTTTGTTTTCTGTTTCCTTTCTTTACCCTCCAATATTCTGCCGTGAAATCGTGGTTGCCGGAATTAAGGGGGCTTGCTCCCTCCCCTCTGGTAACGAAAGTTGGGAGGGGGTCCAGCTAACACTGATGTCAACCAGCTCGACTATTAGAGCCGCGGAGTAGACAGAGGGACATAAGTAGGTCCGAAGGGTTCACAGCATCAGCATGTATGCAATCAGATAGGTAACTAGTAATGGTCCTATAGGTGAGTCCCAAGAGAAAGCCATACTTACTGGCAGGGAGCCACTTGGTCTGGCGAGAGCCACAAGATTAACTAATTGTGAAGTAATGCAGGCAATGGGAACTTCCCCTGTACTATGGAAAGTGCGCAAATGTGTGCCCTGTGGTAATTACGTTTTAATGAGCTGTACCATAATTAAGACAAAATCATTATAATATGTATATTTTTAATTGATACATATAATATACCGAATGTTACAGAATATATATAATTATATACGTGTATGTACCTTATTGACGGATATATCTACACCAACCAGTGGAGCAACAGAAGCCATTTTAGGATCTTCATCAGACTTATTTTGAATTCCGCTCCTTATTCTTACAGCTTCAGATACAATAGTTGGATAGTGGAGCACAAAATGGAACAAGAGCTGCCATTCGGCCTGTACAATAGAGCACATGTACCATACCGTACACATATAGTTGCGTATCCCACCTACATGTAAGCCTCCTCCCCCCTACAAAGCCAAGTCAGTACATAGTTTAGCATTGCAAGAATGGTAAAATAAGCTTGCTGATAATTACATTATGAATTGGTTTCGAACAGTTTGGGATTTTTGGAACAGAAATAAGGAAATGAGCTATTATTTAATTAAATGTGTCATAAGAAATGGTTAGTAAGCATTTAAAATAGAATATCAGAATGGGAATGTTTTTAAGTAGCTTCTACTAAGTTGCATTATTGGTATAGATAATATTATATTATAGTTACAGACATTTAAAAACTGGCCGAGCTAAAATTTACTCGAGATCAGTGATATAGTATATGCATGTGGATTTGTGCAGAGAGCATATCCAAAGAGGGCGGGGCTGGGGACAATTATAAATTGTGACCTGAAAATATTTGGGCCTTTCCCTTTACTTAGTGCCAGATCATATGTTATACATAACTGTGTAAATATTTATCAAATTCTTTTCAAATTTTATCATAATAATACACGATCACAGTAGGGTCAAACTATTGTATTCCTGTAAATTATGTGCGTATGTATATATATATATATGTCTATATTTGTTAGATTATTGTGAATCAGCTGCATAAGAAATCTGAGGTGTCGAGCTGTGGTATCAAAGCGTAGTGAGAATGCTACCCGAGGCCAATGATATTTAAATGTTGCAGGATAACTGAACATTCATAACTGTTTAGAATGTTATAACAGCTAAAACAAGTTTGTGATGGTATTAAGCGTAGCAACAAGCATCGTTTCCAGTTGCCTTAATCACCATCAGCTGAATGTGACGATACTTTACCCATTGAATTTGAGGCGATGCTTTGCCAAGGATTTCGCCACATTATTGCCCAGCGAATAAAACGCAGATGGGACGCAAGTACTAATATAGCCATAATTAATCAGATCAGTATATGTGTTTTCCGCTGCTGATAAACCACTGCTGTGGTATCTATATATCAAAAGCTAGTGTGTCAACGACGACCAACAACGGTGAGGGTAAGGAAAAGTATGAAATGGCAGAATCAGATTGAGATGATTTCTTTGAAAAATATAAATACATTATTATGATTTCTTAAATATATCTTTCGTTATAGTATTAACATATAACATATGATATCACGAACACCTGAGCTATTCAAATTAAAGCACGTGCGACAAGAAATTTCACTCGACTTCACCTCATGTAATTCTTCTCACGCCACTCACGCTATGATCTCAATAACACAGTATTCTGTGCTCCTATATTTCTATTGCGAGTGAATCCAGTGCACCAACTGTAGCTTTAATTTGTATTAGCAGATAGCGACCTCACTAAATTGGTCTATTCCATGAGTTTTTGAAATAAAATTGACAAGATAACTTATAATGTACAAATGCCATGAAATAATGCAAAAAAAAGAAAAAAAAAAAGAAAAAAAAAAGAAGCAAACAAACAAACAAACAAAAAATGAACAAAATAAACAACACTCACTTCATTGGTGTACAGATTATAATCTATCTCAGAGATTGGCGACAGAGGAGGATACAATCCTAGTATCACACGCACGCACATACATACATACATACACATATACATACATACATACATACATAAATACTTGTCATGTTATTTTTGAATATACATGAAATGTACGTACTATACTGTCAATAATATAGACATTTTTCACTAAATATGTAAATACCGTAAAATCTTATTTGGTCAGTCACAACAGAGATAAAGTATTCATAGGTTATAAAATAAGAAGTACATGTACTACTGTAATGTTGGTTGTCTTAAACCAGCGAAGACACTCACAAAGGAATACTAAATGCATTTTACCATCAATTCAATATAATACTAGCAGTCATTATCTAAACATATCAATCATATTGAGTGAGCCTCCTTAGTTAGGTTACATAAAACTACAGTATTGTGATGAAATCCAGTAGCTTTTACCACTTCCAAAGTGGTAAACAATTCGATTACATTGTGTGATACGGGCATAGATTGATAAACCAGAGGATTCTGATCAGCGAAGTTTCTTGGCGAGCTCAATGGATGCTGACGAACATGTGTACGTGCAAATAAATCTATTTGATGGGGGCCCGCATTGTGCATGATTTTCCTGTGTGTATGATCACATTTATTACCGCATAATAATCAGAAGTAGAGGATAGTAATAATCACCAATCCCGGACTCGTATTCAACCACCCTTTACCCAATCCTGAATATTGTTACTTTACTCACTTCTCATCTTCTATAAAGCTATTCTCTAGTATTGGCCACACCTTACCCACTCATCCATCATCATGACAAGGACTACACAATATACCTCACAAAGCTTGTTGAAACACAGACGAGGCTGTCACGATCTCTGTTTTCAGAAAAAATAAAAAAAATACTTAACCTGCCCGTACGGGTCCAATGTTATTTAAAATGCCTACTTTACGTATAAAAAGAAATGACTGCTTAATCTAAAATAGATTTTTTTAAATTCGGAGAACGCGGACCTGTTCTTGCCCGCATATACGGTTACGGCGTCGAAAGGGTTAAGCCTCGCAAGAAAACTCCTAGCAATCTCCATGGTCACTTCTACATTATTGTGGTAATGTATGTATACTTTTGTGTGTTATAGTTTTCAACTGTCAAAGACAGGGGTAGCTAGCATAGAAAGTGTGGAAGAACGCCTGATGAGACTTACAGACGAGCATTTGGTTTGAAATAATGAATGTATGGAATTGAAAACCAAGAAGAATAGCTACATATACATATGACATTCCGATATTTTATAGAGACTATTCCTTATAATAATATGTGACCGTCTATAGGAAAACCAGGCACAACGCGGCACCTTCGAATTTTTTTTTTTTGTACTTACGGAGTTGTCGGCGTCCAGATATTGAGCTCTCCAAGTTTTATCGTCGCAGCTTTAGTCGTTCCCGCTATAATAGACCTAACCGTTCCCTTCCATAGGCTTGAAACAATGCATTTTTAAGAAATCGATCGATCTTTTCTCGATATTACGCACGCCGCGTTGTGCCCGGTTTTCCCGTAGACGGTCACATATATGTAACAAAGACATATGCATGCACTATTATAAATCTCAATAAAAATTTGCCACATAATATTATGACATAATACTAAAGGATGTCTGGGGCAGAAGGATTTCTAGGGGGGGCAAATGCCCCCCTTTGTCCCCCTTAAATGCAGTCCTGCATGGTATAACAAGGTCTACTTATAAAAAGGTACTCGGAGTATCTGAGATAAATGTACTCAATGGGCTTGCCTTGAACAAAACCTTACATATTCGGTGAGCATGAGACAAGTGATTGAAATCAGATATCTGACGTGTTTATACACTTATATATATATATATATATATATATATACATGTATATATATATGTGTGTGTTTGTGTGTTTATCCCTTTCATCGGTAGATTTAAAAAAAAAAAATATGTAAATAGATTAAATAAATCATAACAAATTAAACATTGAAAAAAGTACCTAGCAATAGCAACCATATATATCCATGTAGCATAATAGTTAGGGATTTTGAAAAACCACATGTATGTTGCCTACCAACAAACCACAAAAAATTAATTAAAGGTTCATAATATTTACTGAATTATTTTAATATAAAAGTGATAATATGTTGATTATACAATTATATTTACATCTAGATGATTGAATTATATATTTATAATAAAAAATCTAAAGTTTTACAAAAATGTTGCTTATAATGAAAAATCTGTAACAGTATGATACTTCAAAAAACAGTTACGTTCAGGTGCAACACATAAATGGACCTTGCAAAAGGAGCATTGAATACGAGATTCGTGTCGGTTTCCAGGACGAGATGTATTTCTTTTCTTTCGAATAGAAGAACATATAACACAATCTAACTTATTTTGAACATGAACTGGCCAATGTCCAAGAGAGTTGTTGAGACGTTCCAGATCCAAGCTACGAGGACGACCTGGGCATTTCCTTGAACAAAAATTACCAATTAGTTGATTGGCAATTTCTAATCGAAACTGCAAAATATTTCTTTTTTGTCTGCCTTTCTTGTTATGTTCTGCATTGTGACAATGACTATCCAATACATAGCCATTCAATATGGCACATTCTACTATATAAAAGAAAATCCTCTTCCACCACTTCGTAGATCTTCTACCCCCATTGTAATAGGTTTATAGCTGATCGCCCGATCAACTCCTCTCATATATGCTTGGTAATCAGGCAGGACAGGTGGACAAACAACTTCAATCTGAGTACCATCTAGCTCTCGGCATTTCACCGTAGGAGAAGGAGAAGTTTCAGCTACATGCATGGTAGACAGGAAATATAGTGAAGGTTTGTCTATCCAAACACACGCTAATAATGGACCATTGGACCGAAAGTCATAAAAGTCAGCATTTTTTTTTGGTGGCTTTTTGTATCAGTTCAGGGGGAAAATCTAACCTGTTGGTACGACAAGTCCCACAAGCATTGATGCCTTTATTGTACAGTGTAAGATAGAGGCTGGGACTAGTATAAAAATTGTCTGTATATAGATGTAGCCCGGTATGGTGCATATTAGTCATTAGATCTAGTACTACTTTGCTGCATAAGCCACTTGATGTATTGTCTTCCGCTGTTTTTTCTGTATACACTTGCAGATTCTTGACATAACCATTGGTTGAATCTGCCAAGACAAAGACCTTGATACCCCACTTCACTGGTTTGTTGCGAATGTACTGTTTGAATCCCAATCTACCTTTGAAAGGAATCATGGCTTCATCAACAGTACATTCTTGATGGATAACATACTCTGATTGAAACAAAGGCACAACTAAATCTAACAATTTTCTCACCTTGAAGAGGCGGTCATGTCCATCACTACCATAAGGAATATATAAAGTATTGTTGTTCAAATGAAGGAACCTAAATATTTGCTCAAATCTAACTAAAGGCATTACAGATGATATTCCTGGTGTGCTAATATGTGGATGCTTGGTTGACCAGTAAAACTCTAATCGTGGGAGCTTCAGAATCCCCATCATAATAACAATACCAAAAAATGCCTTCATTTCTTCCACAGTTACGTCATACCAAGGTCTAGCATGAGCAGTGTTGCCAACAATGGTTGCTGCATATCTGTTCGTTTCAGTAACAATCAATTTCCAAACTTCATCAGTGAAAAATCGGCAAAAAAATGTGCATGCACTTGGATCATTAGATATGGATGCAGTGGGACCAGGAGTTTGGGTATATGTATGAGTAAAGGAAGGCGGCTCATTTTGTTCCCATAAGTATTGAACTGTATCAAGACTAGAGTTTCTAAATGGCCTACCACACCCACGTCCACCTCGTCCACCTCCACATCGTCCACGTCCACGTCCAAATCGTCCACGTCCAAATCTCGGGCCTCCACGACCACTGTTTTCATCTGAACTGCTTGCACGTCCACTCGAATTTGAAGATATTTCATCTTCACTTGTATTGTTTACAACTACAAAATGCAAACATAAAAATTATTTGAATTACTTATGTTTTTTGCCTGAACATTCTTCTTGATAAAATGTACTTCTAAATCACACATTGATCTCTAATATTGAGTTAGCTGTGATAGCTATCATTAGCTAGT
>WLWI01005367.1_pt1 | contig 10695 bp, 4 predicted proteins | sample 6701501 | NCBI WGS metagenome assembly WLWI01 (sample SAMN12718690, study PRJNA515312) | sponge metagenome | isolation source: marine sponge | host: Mycale hentscheli | place: New Zealand: South Island, Marlborough, Capsize Point | collected 2014-11-01
TGTTTTTTTGTTGTCCTTTTTGTTCACTCCAGAAGAGGGGGGTGGGTTGGTAGGGGGGGTGGGGGTTGCGGGGGGGGGGGGGGGGGGGGGGGGGGGGGTGGCTCCGGGGCCCTTCCTACTCCACTGCTAGGTGACAAGATTAAAAAAATAATGAATAAAGCGAGTAACCTAACCGTATTCATACCCACTTTTGGTCAATACTTTGTTTCTAATATCAATAGGCATATTTGTAAGCATTGTCAAAGTCAAGTGAATTGTTGTATATTGTTTAGATAAGCAATGAAGCTAGTAAGGTGAGTTGCATTACTGTAACGTAAAGTTACATATCACATTAGTTTTCTTGATGTGAGGGGCATATAGCTATAGTGAGTGTTAAATCATTTAATTCTAATTTCTCTTTGCTCTACTTCAATAATGTACCATGTTTAAATGTGTCATTTTACATGCGTGGAGGTACAGCAATCATGAACTTAAAATGGTAACCACGATGAAATATTTCCTACTTAATTTTTTTATTTTCTGGTAGTTATATGTGCAAATAGTACATATGTAACCTAGAAAAAAAATTACTGTTTAAGAACCCTTCACCTTGGAGATATAACCAAAATCTTTTTTACTTTCTGTTGTAGACGGGGCTTAGTGATGATGTAGACAGGGGAAGAACTGAGCTAGTAAGCCTATGGCTATGGGCTTGTTTTCGACTGTAGCTTGCAATATCTGATGAGTCTGAGGCAGAAGAAAGTAGTTAGTATAGATCACATTACAGCTCATCAGAAACAGTAATGGTAGTATAACAAAAGTGCCAGATTCCTTAAAACTCAAGCAGAGTCTGATAATGCTTCAGATCATAGGTGTAGGAGTAACATTTTAATTGGGGGGGGGGGGAAGGGCACAACATGACAAGGACAAAAATACACTTAAAGTAGGGTATCCTCATGCAAAGATATTTGTGCTAATTATAAGTATATAAATTAATTATCTTCAAATTAATTAAGGAAGTCCCTCCTATCATTCGTATGAACACAAAATTGTTAATTAATGTATGGCTTCTACAAATGCATAAGAGGTTTTTAAAAATATTGGGGACGAAGAGGGGCACATGCCCCCCCCCCCCCCTCTACCTTGCAAATAGTGATGCTTCAAATATCAGCTGTGATGACTCTGACTGACTTGGTGTGACATCATGGTTAGCAGGGTAGACTTTTTATACACAATATCTAGTGTGGTTGTTGGTGTATTGTGAGGACCGCAACATTAGTGAATAATGTGTTGAGTGTGGTATTTACTCTGTTGGACCTATCACACTAACGAATCAGAGAAACTATTTTTTCTTCTTCTTTGATATAAGGTAACTTTCAGCAGTAGCTACTTAAATGGTTGTTTACAATGGAGATAGTATCAAGCAGCCCAGGGCAAAATTGCCATCACCTTTAAGCAATGCAAGTGAGCTTTAGTGTCACAAATAGGATAATTGAATCCAGTGGATGTGCTGGATGGAAAGCTTGATTGGGCTTACTCAACTAAATACTGTGGTTGTCTTATAATTTCGCTGTCACAATTAACAAGTTCTGACCCTTCATAAAAACTCCTTATAGAGACTATGGAGCCATCTCCCCCCCCCCAAACATTTTAACCCTGACTGAACTAAAAAAATTAATGATAAGTATGCAAAAAATTATAAGTTTCTTAAATAATTGTCCAACATATCTTCAAATCAACACTTTCTAGTTCTGGTTTTTATACCAATTCATTATAGTTAGTACAAGTTTTCATCTGACAATCTGTTTCATAGAAGTGACTTCACCATAGTAATGTGGCTAAATGATTTCGTGACTCTACAAAATCCCTAACGATAAATCCTGTATGAATCGCTGCAATTTACACAAGACATAATACAACTTCAACTGACTTTGACAACTGAATAGTAAGTGATTAGATACACAATCAAACACTACATGATGTATTGGATAAAATTATTAAGAACTAGTCACTGGTTATACTGCATTCATGTTCCTGCCACTGCTGAAAGTACGAACCTTGAAGTGCCCATAAATTGAGGCACACAGGACTGGAGTTAGGATGTGCAGGTTTTGTTGAGGTCACCAAGTGCATTTACTTTGCCAACAACTTCAGCTATTTCCCTACAACACATGCAGTTCACAACATACCTGCAATTGAATTATTATAAGCCTGCCCACAACAGAAAGTAAATAAGGTTTTGGTTGTATCTCTAAGGTAAGGGGTTCTTAAATAGTAATTTGATTTCTGGGTTATATTTGCGCACATGAAACTACCTGAAAATAATTTTTTTTAATTGTACAATTTTTTCATTGTGGTTTGCCCTTTAATATTTTGTTAGGTTTTACACATACTTACCATTGTATCCGTGGTGAATACCAGGACAGACACAAACTTAAGAGTTTCTCATCTCTTATACTCCAAGTACAGCTCCTTCAAAATTATTGCAACACTCTTTTCTGCATATGCTATTTGCCTTCTATATAATTAGAACTTTAAATCTGTGTAAAGATTTATAATAGTGGCAATTTCAGTTATTAATTGTAGGTAATTTCTGGGGAGGCTTTGATTCCCTTCAAAGTATGTGATCTGTTGTTTTATTAGATTTCTGATGAAGCTAAGTCATGAAACAGTGACGATTGAATTAAAGAATGGTACAGTAGTACATGGAACAATTTCAGGTATGTTCTGTAATATTATAGTCACAGCTGCATTTATCGCTCTGTGTTATTGCTTGGTAATTCTTTGGCTGTGTATGGTGGGGGGTTATTCCTGTGTTTTTTCCCCTCCTTCCCCCTGAGAGTATTTCAGTGAAATGAAAATGATTGAAACCAGACTCAGAAATTGATTAGAAGACTGCAACTTAAATAACTCACTGAAAATAGTAGTGAAAGGAAGCTTCAGAGTGTTCGATTAGAAAAAAGTATTGATGTTTTAAAAAAGAAAATCGATGCATTGTGCTTAAGATGTGAACAAATAAAAACAGGGGAAACTGTACAGAGTGCAGCACATGTTTACTTCTTTCATTTACAGTACCTTTGTAGCAGCAATCTTGAATACCGAAGTTGTTGTTTTTGTTATTTTGTTGTTGTTGTTGTTTTTTGTATAGGTGTAGACATGAGCATGAATACACATGTAAAATCAGTAAAAATGGTTGTCAAAGGAAAAGATTCCATAACATTAGATTCTCTAAGTTTACGTGGCAACAACATCAGATATTTTATATTACCTGAAAATCTCCCTTTGGACACTCTTCTTGTTGATGATGCACCTAAAGCAAGAGCAAAGAAAAGAGAAGGTGTGTAAAGGAGTCTTGATGTGTAATTAAGTGTTGTTCATTCTAACTGATATGATGTTGTATCGGTAATCTGGTATTGTTTAACCTTGATTTATTTTGATGTTGCTGTGTAGTTGCTATGGGCCGTGGACGAGGAAGAGGGAGAGGCCGTGGCAGAGGAAGGGGGCGTGGTAGGGGTGGTATGAGACGATAGTCTGACTGGACTCTAGCATTGTTCTCTGCATAAGTTGGACATTATTACTCTGTTCGTTCATTACAACTGCTGCTTTGCACTCTTATCTACTAATTTTTCCTTCATTTTTTTTTATTGATAAACTGAAAGTTTTTATCTTGTCTGCGGCTGAGAATATCTTTGAAGATGAAATGATTCTGTGCATGTTAAGTGCAGTTAAACGATATTCTATAATATGGGTGTAAAAATTCAAGCCATAATTACCTTCAGCATGCAATGCACGAGAGGGTTATAGTCATCCTGTGTCAATCACGCTAATTTTGGAGATTATTGACAATTAACTGGTAATTTAGGTGTAAACTTATTCAGAACAACTTTTATTGTGCCATTTCTAAGTTTGGTCTGATTTTTGAGAAACGCGAACTGTCAGCTCTGCTTAGTTACTAGCTTATGCGGGTAACGCCCCTATCATCACATTGTAATCACTTGAGCTAGTAATTGCTTGCTGCCCACGGTAGTTTTGTTTAATGCTGGGAAGTTAACCGAATGCTGGGATTAGAATTTTGTGTTGAAAATATGTACCGGTGAGTGTTTTTGCCCTGCTTAGCTTCTTCTCTTATGAAGACAGAGTTTACTTCTACTGTTTTTATTTGCAGCTATTATTAGATAGCCAAATGAATTATTCTTTAGGTATAATAAATTATTTTGTAATAGCTAGCTAGTGATGCATGATGAGGGTTGCACCTTTGGTGCTGTATTAATATTTGCAGTGGTAATCGGATTCTTCCAGAAAAAGCAAGTTATAGTGGAGCGGCTAAGCAGATGGATTATGTACTTTATGATAAAAGTGTGAAATTTTAAATACAAACTTTGTACATCATGTCTTGGTTGACACCTTTATACTGAAAATACTTGTTCCAGATTGTTATCAGAGAAAAGCTGATATTTTACTCAGTATAGTGGTATTAAAATCATGTCCATAATTCACTCCATTCCAGAATTATAGAATTTTAAACTTTAGAATGCAATGAGTCTATGGTTTATGGTAATTAACTACACTTGTTAAATACAGTGACAGCACATGTGTGAACATTAATGCATACGTGAACATTACTTAGTTCACTGAAGCTAGCAAGATGATCCGATAAATGCTTTCCTTTAGCAACAGTAGGACACTGCAATGTTGACCCAGTGTCTTCCTGGCATAATATAGATTCCAATTAATTTGTAAACAGCTGGTTTTGGTGCAGATGAGGCAACTTCTACATAAACATGAATAACTCAATGATGAAGATGGTATAGAGGCAACCTTGATGAGTCATCATGCAAGGTGGCACAAATCCTGCAGGTTGAAGTTCAGCCAACTTGGAGCTATTGCTGAAGGTCAAATACATTTCAAGGCTTAAGCAAGATTGGGGAGTGAGGATCTCTGAACAGTAGTGATATCATTTGAGTTCAGTTGATGTAGTAGGTGCCATGGGAAGGGTAGTGGGAGTATATGTTAGATTACTAGTTAAGAGTATCTACGAGGTTTAAAATTAAGTGGGAGAGATTAAAACCAAGTAGGTGCTCTAGCTGGGATCTAACTGGCTTAGATGGAATATCAGTGATCGAAGTGTAACCAGTGACTTACAGTACAACTGACTAAAGAAAGGATTTTGTTCTTATTGTCTATTTCTGAATGTTTCATAATTATTTTCCAAAATTATGAGTTCCAAACCTGGTACAGACATGAAGACATCTCTACTCATCACACATGTAGTTTAAATTTTTCCCACCACTTCATGTATTTAATTTATAATGTAGGAATTAACATATGTTGTTGTTTTTTACTCAAGTGTTAAATTGCTTTAAGCTGGTATTCTTTAAATCCATAGAGTTAAGGTCTGTTATGGACTTATTTAGTTCTTAAAAAACAAACAAACTTTGGAATGCAAGGCTCTGCATGCTGGAAATAAGTTTTTATGCAGACAGTAACATACTCTCTTGGTGACAAAGCTACATGATGCTCAAAACTCAGCTTTGCTAAATTCAGCGGTGTTGGTGTTCTCATAGTCAGATAAAGGGAACATATCATTTGGAGTGTTTAATGAAATTGAAAATTGAATAGTAGTCATGTGAGAATTAATTACCATCAAAATACGTATACGTAGTGATTAAATATTAAATGAGTCAAGGGAATTCATGGAGCTTACAAGTCCCAGAGAGCAGATGATTCTGAACTCTCCTATTTCTGAATACATTTCATGCATGCAGATCATGTAGAGGACCTGAGTATCAATAAAGAAATGAACAAAATCGGACAAGCTTTAGAGCAAGGGTCAAGATATGAAGGTAAAAAATGTTACTATGGTTTTGAAGATGGGATGAAACAAATGCTAAAAGAAGCCTTCAGGAAGCAGAATTTTACTGAAGAGGTTGCAGCTCTTGCTTAGGCAGCTACCAATAAATTGAAATGATATTTTCTATTACTTTCTAATTTCACAATATTAGTGGTAGTTTTCTACTAAAAGGTCAAGAAAACTTTCTCCATTCAAAACTTTAGTCTTACTTATATTCAATGGTCCCAATTTAAAAGATCAGGACAAACAAGAATCACAGCTTGTGTTACTGTTTTCAAATTTATTCTTCACGATCTAATAAAACAGCTAGCCAAGCACACTCTACAAGAAGAACCTCCTCCCCACCACCTGTGTATATTTGACTAAACATTCATCAGGAGACTTATGAGATACTTATCCAGCACTCTTATCAGATGGGAATCAGTATTTCTTATGATAGGGTACCCAAGCTGGAACAATGGATTGCCACTTCTGTTTGTAATCAATTTCAGAAAGATAGAGTTATAGCTCCTGTTGGTCTCCAAAAGCCGTAGACAACTTCAGTATGTTTAAAATTTCAGAGGGCTTCTGATTTTAGAAATATTAGTGGATGGATAAACAAAAGTTATTAAAATTTGTGTAGACATGCGAGTTTAAGTAAAGAGTTTATGTTTTCCTATTCAGATGGGTAGGGCTCAGCCCTCTACAGCATATCTTTTTGGTTAAAAATAAAATTGAAGAGCATTGATAAGTAACTATTATTTTTCTAGTCGAAAAATATTGAATTTGAGATATGGTTGTAGTGAACTTGTAGTTGAACTTTGAACGAGGGAAATCTCATTTTAAAGGTTAAAATTAGGATCCAGTTTCCTGCACCTTGCAACATAGCCTTCCAAAGTATTGGTTGGATTTGTTGCAATGCTCTACAGTTGAATTAATTTGACTGAATCTATCTGTTTATTTTTCAACTAGAAAAAAACAACAAATTACATTTACCAATGTTCTCCAATTTCATTTCTAACCAAAATGATATGCAGTAGAAGGCTGAGCTCTACTTACCCATAACATAAACTCTTTTCAACTTAAATGGAAGTGTGGTAGTGTATATTATGTGTGGTTGTGTATAGTTCAACTACGAAATGTGATCTGAGGTATCTTAAACATTTCCATTTTTGGTCATTTAAGTAAGGTCACTGATTTTTAGCCAATTGATCATATTTTAGAGTGAGCTGAGGAATCAACGTTATATATACTTTGGCCATGAGCCTCAGCTCACTCAAAGTTTTGTGTTCATTGTTAATTTTCTGTGTGCATGAGATTTTGTGCTTGCTGAGTTTTTCTAACTCAACCAGAGGGAAGACCAATATCCCTACGTAGGCCCATTTAGTTATAACTCAGCATCTCTACCCCAGATTCAATTTGAGCAATCTCACTGGTGGCAGTGGAATGCTACTTGAACAATCCCCCTCCCCCCTCATGCAGGCGCAATGTACTATTTCACTTAGCTACCATGGTATTTCACTTTGTTACATGCTATTTTCACTTCCCCCCATGCAATTTCAATTGAATAGCGATTTTTCCCCCATACATTTTTGAATGGGCAATTTACACACCGCGCCATACTATTATAAAAATTAAAAAAAATGTAATAGTTGCTGGTAGATTGGCAACCCAGAACGGGTCGCTTCACTTGCTTATAATTTTTTTTTTTTTAAATTACGGAAGCGATTAAAAAAAGCTTTTGGTTTCAATGCATAGAGTATACAATTAGCTACATTTTGAACACTAAACCAAAAAAATAAAATATAGTACACTAATTAAACATCCTGTAGCCGTCTGGGAAAACATTGCCTGATGGCTACAAAATGCTATGTCCAACTTATACTTATCCTAGGATATAAATATTGGACAACATAAGGGGAAAAAAATACAGCTACTTACCATTAAAAGAATATTTTAGCCTACTTGGATATATAAGTACACTACAACATCCACCCAGAAATATAAGTACTAAGCATGATGTGTATATACCTGCATCTTTATTTCTGCTGTTTGTAAATTCACATTCTTACCATGTTTCTGCTAATTACTCCCACTATCGTGAATATGGCAATGGTATATGTAGAAAAAATAGTAAGTGAAATGATATATGAGTCACAATGTAATGCTAAGCGAATAATTAAGTTTAAGAAATAAATTCAGCAATTAAATCACAACTGACATTATATTTATAACAACACATATTGAGTTAGGCTTGTAATTCTTCTGCAGTGAATTCATCAAAGTAATTTCTGTACCAATGTATAAAATCTCTTTTTTCATTAACAGTATAATCAGGATTTTGAGATAAACCTGTTAGCACCAATTCCATAAAGTGGCGAACTGGACCTAAGTCAATATGACAGTAATGTAATAAAAATAATAATATATAATAATAATAATATAAGACCGGTTCTAAATTGGAGTAGCTTTAGTATATAAATCAATAAATTCTCATTTTTAAAATTGATAACAAGTTTCAAATAACAATTATACAAATTATTAGAAGTATTCTCTCTCTCTTTCACAGGCTTTTATTTTATTTTTTAACATTACAGAATTAAAATCAGTCACCGGGGAACCAATTATTAACGCAAAAGCACTCTAACCACTGAAGCTACGATAATCAACGGGCAACAAAACATTATAAAAAAAAACCTGTAAAAGAGGCACTACATCTAATGAAGGCTGAGAAAGAATTGTAAAGTAATAAAATAGAAGAGTAAAATATATAATAAAAAAATCCAGAGATAAAAATAATTTTTGAAAAAAAGAAGAAGAAGAAATGAAAGTTCTATTGAGAGTGAGACTGCAGCATGGCAGCACTTTTCAACTACAATAAAAAAAAGAAGAATTTTTCATTGGTCTGTTGAAACTGTAGCACAGCAGTTGGTTGTCATTGCTCAGTAGTTTGAGCGCTTGAGCATCAAGCAATTTAAAATATCATTTTGTAAAAAATGCTCCATGGCCATTAACAAGAGCATCTAAAACACTTAATGGGAAGACTTTTATGTTATAAGGGCAGTAACTAATATGAAAATCTCTCTTGCATAGCTCATTATCCTTTCACGATCTTATTGAATACTTGAATGAACTTATACACGAGTTCAAATATTAAGAAACTTTAGAGAGATTCACACATCTTTGATTGATGACTTCATTAGAGGTGTGGCATTTTACCAGCATACTACAATAAAAGTGGTTATTTATAGAAAAAATATTTACGCCAAAGTGTACCGTTAGTAAAGATGATTGATGAGTTTTGCTTTTCATTGCAAAAGTCCAAAAAGTTAGCCCACACCTATGTATGCACTCACAATGGAAATAAGTCTAATTTTTTTAGGGAGTTCTCTGTTGAGATTTTACATAATTGATATTTCTGTCTAATTTTGGTGCTCAATAACACCTGTACCTTAAACAACCAAAACAATAAATAAAGAACGACAAAATAACAACTACTTTCTACAAAAGCTATTGTCATCATTTGTGTCTAATACTTATTAGTAATTTTTACAAAATCTGCTAACTAAAGTTAAACTTACGTTCTCAATATACCATACCTTTTGCTGGAAATCCTTTTATGAGATGATCCAAAAGTACATGATCTTTGAAACTTACTTGGTGCTCACAACTGTAATAAAATCATACAAATTATGTACTTGCAAGACAGGATACACAAACAATTATTTTTGTGACAAAATCTTTGTATATGTTGTAAATTATCAATTTAATATACACACTTAGAACATAGCTGATATAGTTTTTGAGGAACTTCAAACTGTTCAGGTCCTTCAAAGAGGGACACTGTTAACTTAGTGTTCCTGCCTTGAGGGCATGGACACTTAGTATCTCTACGATTGCGTTGCTGTAGGATCAGTCGATTTGTTCTAAATCAGATGTTGCGTAGCCATCGTGAACTAGGGTTCCTCAGGCCCTAAGTAATGTCCTCGCTGCGCTTGGGATGCTACAGCCTAGAGCCTTTAAGACCCTAAAAACGGTAGTTCCCTCCCAGGCAGCACCTAACTATTAAAGGTTATCAGTTTCAGATGATATAGAGTTCACATCACTTTAAAAAGTACAAGCAATCCATAATCATTTAATAAGCCACTCAATACATGAATTACGATCTGTGTTCCCTTAGAGAGAGAGAGAGAGAGAGAAAAAAAAGAAGAAGAAAGAATAGCTATTTTGCCCAAGAATTATCACCTAGCAAAAAAAGAATTATGGCAATTAATAAGCATAAAACCAGCCAAAAATAGGTAAAGCTTGTCCAATTTACCTACAAAATTGGATTGACACTTATAGTGAGCAAACTTGTTTGGCAAGTAGCAGTGATGTTTGTTGTCAAAATGCAAATCATAGTATATACATATGTAGCTATATCAAAGAGATAAGACTCATTTTTACTAATTGATTATTGATGTATATACATACACAACTGTTTAAAGTATGTTTTGACTCATTAAACTCAATTTTGCTAAAAATTTTGGTTACAGATAATATACACACACATACAGACAAAATGAACTCAAGTCCTCTATACCCTGCAATGCTTGCATGCATGGCAAAAATGGTGAATAAATTTAGCATTGGTTTATTCCTATTTATAGATTATTTATAGACAAGTAGTATTATTACACGAGTCAGAGTGTGATATGGTGAAATATTTCACAAGCAGGCTAATTTATTTTCAAGAGCCAGAGGCGAGTGAAAATAAAGCCTGAGAGTGAAATATCTAGCCATATCACTCTGACAAGTGTAATATAAGTGGTTTATTCCATGCTAGATATCTTCACAAAGGCCTTATATCGACCATTAAACGCTACGGGGATAGTGAAAAAAAGCTC
>WLWI01005369.1_pt1 | contig 10693 bp, 8 predicted proteins | sample 6701501 | NCBI WGS metagenome assembly WLWI01 (sample SAMN12718690, study PRJNA515312) | sponge metagenome | isolation source: marine sponge | host: Mycale hentscheli | place: New Zealand: South Island, Marlborough, Capsize Point | collected 2014-11-01
GAGATACATGAGAGTGTATAGCTAGCTCTGAGATACATGAGAGTGTATAGCTAGCTCTGAGATACATGAGAGTGTATAGCTAGCTCTGAGATACATGAGAGTGTATAGCTAGCTCTGAGATACATGAGAGTGTATAGCTAGCTCTGAGATACATGATAGTGTATAGCTAGCTCTGAGATACATGAGAGTGTATAGCTAGCTCTGAGATACATGAGAGTGTATAGCTAGCTCTGAGATAATGAGAGTGGATACCAAAGGGAGAAAATGGACATAAGCTTTTAAAACAAACGGTGAAATTTTTATGTTTAGATTATTTTATTATGAAGAGAAAATGCTACTAATCTGGATTCTTAAGAATGAGGGGGAAAACAATAAACAAGTGTCTTCAGGCTGGAGCCTTGTAGCAGACCAATTTATACTCAATACCAGTACTTACTTTAAAACATTCATTCTCAGCCTTCTTTTACTCATTAGATGTATTCTCTCTTTCATAGGCTTTTTTTTTTTAACAATACGGACCAAATATTTTAAAAGCCTGTGAAAGAGAGATAATACATCTAATAGAATGCTGAGAAGAATTTGGGAAATAATAATTATTACTATTATTATTAATTATGTCATCATCATCACCATATTTCACACAATTATTTTTTATAGTCTAGTAAAATATTTGAGTGATCAAGCAGACATTGTTGATACTACACGAGACCATATTTAGTGGGACAATAAGCACTTCCAATTATTCACAAAATATGATAATGTTATTATATAAACACAAACACACACATGCAAAGATGTAAAGTAAATCGTGCGCACACACACACACACACAAATGAGAGATTGCCATTTAAAAGTTATTATTTGTGATCCGTAGTATAAAATATGATAATCCACAAAAATTCAACAGCAGCCAGTCTTCCGGTCTCCGTCCGTCAAGTCACGCCCACCCTCCAAATCAACCACTTTACCTGCACTGCTTTTGGAACCTGCTTTCTTTTTCGCCGCAGCTGCTCCACTCTTGTCGAGCTGATCCAGCACCAAACATTGGATGTCTTCAAACAGCCGTTCCACGCCCTTCCCTGTCTTGGCGCTCGTCTCGTAGTAAAGCTTACTGCCCTCAATGTCTTTCAGAAAAGTGTCGGGTGTGTGCTTCAGAGCTCTCTGGACTTGAAACTCGTGCTGTCGTACAGCAAGCTCCACCCCTTGGCTGCTCCGTACCTGCCGGCTGTCGGGGTCCTCATCCACCAGGTCTACCTTGGTCCCAACGACCACAGTGAGGCAGTTGTCCACGGAGTCCTTCAAGAGTGGGATGAAGATTTCCTGCAGCTTGTTGAAGCTGGTGGTCCTGGTGAGATCAAAGGCTAAGATGGCTACGGAGGCTCCGCGGCAGTAAAAGGCAGACAGTGAAGCATACTTCTCTTCTCCTGCAGTGTCCTACACACAACATTTGCCAAGTTATTCCACTCTTCAAATTGCAAGGGTAACGCTTCATAGCATCCTCCCTTATTAATTTACTCAATAGTTTAAAATCAAACTTCTTATTTTTTTCTCATCTAGTCACTAAGCTACAAATTCTCAGTTGTTGTTGAGTAGATGTCTTTCATAATTCTTGTACTGTTCTAACCCTTTACCGCACAGAATCTATATAATAATACCCGTGACCGATGGCGACGTACGTATTCATGAATAATTCATGAGCTAATGAGCTAGAACGCACAGACGCACAATACTCGTGAACTCGCGCTAAATTACCGGGTAAAGCTAGAGCGCAACGCAAAACTGGTTAGTTACCAAACCCAGCACAAAACAAATGGACAGTAGGTGGGAGTGGCAGAAAAACAGGAGCGTGTTTTTCGTGAACTAACGCTGAATTACCGAGTAAACCAAGAATGCAGTTATAAAGAAGTGAAGGGGTTGGCTACGCTAGACTACTGGTAGGTGAATTCGTTTGCTACCTAACCTGGTACAACGATAAGTGGAAGAAGAAGACGAGAGTGGCAGACAAACCGGAGGGTGGGTAAAGTGTCGTCACGATCTGTAGCACGTGATTACTATAATCGCACAAAAAGCGGGTGGAACAGATGAGGATAGGCGGCGTAAGCTTCAAAAAGGAAGGTTAAAATGTGAAAAAGAAGGCAAAAGCGGTTAATCGGTGGAATCGACGAGGAAAGGTTGTGTGGTAAAAAGGAGAAACTACGAAAGAGAAGGCAAAACGGGAAAGATTAATATTGTTCTAAATAGCGGGTTGAATCGAATCGTCGAGTAATGGTGGCGTAAGTTTCAAAAAGAAAGGTGAAAGTAGAAAAGCAGAAGTTAAAAGTATCACTTAACCTAAGTCCACAATCATAATAGAAGGACAGAAAGATTCACAAGCAGGAGAGGTAGATAAAGGAGGAGAATGGACTCCTTGATTCAAGAAGGAAGAGCTGACAAAAAAAAGAAAGGTGGGGGATACAAAAATGAGATAGTTCAGGAATAAATAGAGCAGGAGAGTGAAACTGATTGTAACCTTAACCAACTGTAGCCATGAATAAAAGTAACTTATGCTACTGCATTCTTACTGTGCAATATGTCAAGCGCTACTGTGTGGTAGGGTACTTGCTAGTTAGTGAAGAGATGTGATTCGAGGATATAGAATCAGCCAATGAATGGGTCAACGCTTATGTTTCAAAATAACTTAATTGCTATTGCGCTTTTCTGAGCAACCCCTAAATCTAGATCAGATCCTTGTGAAATGCTGTTGCTAACTTACTTTTTTTGTTTTGTTTTTGTTTTAGCTACTAAATACAATAAACTGTATAACATGGAGCTAACAATAGAAGACTAGAAACAAAAAGACAAAATTCATTAAAGCACAATGAAATGAAGGCCACAGACCAGCTTCTGAAAGCATGAGGCCAAATCATCATGTTTCTTAGCTGATTAGCTCTGCCTCAAGCCGTGTTCAAAGAAGAAGAAGAATAACAACATGACAAGTTTGAGTAAAAAATATTATGTAATCTGTTCATTTCCAATTAGCACAAGAACAAGACAGCTAACGGTGAGCCTTGAGCACTCACTCACTCATTCCTTACCTGCAGGGGAGTAAATGATGTTTAGAAATAAGCCTCTAAAAACGAAACAGTGATTTAGGAATACAGATCTAGGCAGACAGTAAATTTTACTAAAGACTTTGACCTTTTATATACGTGTTTTCATATAGAAAAACAACAATTAAACTGATCAAACTTTGCCTTCAGTTTCAATACTCAAATAGAAAAACCAGACAGACCACCACCTATAAACTATTATTATTATTATGAAGTTCCTTGTGACCTAAATGCACAGGTACCTCTCAGGGGGAATATTAACACAAAACACCTAGCAACACATCTGGAGCATGCTCAGTGTATCAATAGTCTAAAAGTTCATAGCTATCATCTTCATAAGATAGAGTCCCTAATGGATTACTGTCAAAGAGCATCCTCACCATCAATCTGTCACCAACATTGACAATTGCTTGTATTCAAAGGATTGCAGCTGTCAACAATGCCTCGAGGTTTTTGTTAACATCATGCTTTACTTTTGTCATCAGAACACAAGTCACAGGCACACCATAGGGGAACATAAAACCTTCCAGCCCCAGTTTCTTACATCCTTCTAGTAATTTGTGGGCTTGATAGTGCATGGCTGGTGAGTTGACAACATACTGCACATTTCTAACTGAAGTATCAAAAAAAAAAAATGCAACACAGTTTGAAACACACTTAAAACAATGATCTGTATTATATACATACACGTAACTTTTTAGTAGTGCATGCATGAAATTGATAACCATTCTAATGACTTTGGGTAAACCAGCTTTGAGCAGACCTGTATACCTGAACCTCTGTTTTAATATGCCAACCACCCGGCCATGTGCATACTGGACTTCGAAAGCCTAAATGCCAAGAACACTTTGCACTTTGACTACAGAATACTGGAACATAGCTATTGCAGTCTTCATATTGTGACAGAGGAACTCTAAATTGCTCAGGTTCTTCAAAGAGGGACACTATTGACTTAGTGTCCCTCCGATTGCGCTTAGAACATAGCTACTGTAGTTTTTGTATTGTGACAGGGGGACTTTAAATCTCTTAGGTCCTTCAGGGAGGGATTCTATATGTAGTGCCCCCGCCTTCAGGGCAGGGCTTCTATATGTAGAGTACCTCCAATTGTGTTGTTAGGAACTGTTGCTAGGTTCTAAATTAGTTAGGCGCTGCACGCAGTCGTTAACTACTGTTTTTAGGGTCCCTCAGGCCCTAAGTGTAGCGCCCTCGCTGCGCTCGGGACGCTACAATCAAAAGCCTTCAGGGACCCTAAATACAGTAGTTCCATCTGAAGCAGCGCCTAACTATTATTTAGTATCTCGTTATTAGGAGCAATCGCTACGTTCTAAATTAGTTAGGCGCTGCGCAGCCGTCGTGAACTACCACTTTTAGGGTCCTTCAGGCCCTAAGTAGTGCCCTCACTGCGCTCGGGGACACTACAACCTAGGACCTTCGGGACCCTAAAAATGGTAGTTTCCTCCGAGGCAGCACCTAACTATTATATAGTTTCCCTTCCTGAGGACACCTAGGCTAGAGATGAATTTATGCAAAGCACTGAAACTCACATTGAACTTTCCTCAGCTCAACCATATATTTCAGATAAAAGTTGAATAAATGAAATTAGCACTATGTATAAGTCTTCTTAGTCACAGTTTGTGCTGAAGTACACTACTAGTGCAACTACAGTAAGACTTCAGTCATCCTAACACGTTGGGACTGAGAGGTGTCAGGATAAACTGAACTCCATTAAAAATGTATTATAAAACACAAACGAAGGTGCATGATCAAGTAATTTATTGAGTCTTCACGTGCTACTACTAGATATTGGGTGTTCGGATAATTAAGTTAGGATAATTAAGTTCGGATAACTGAAGTTCTACTGTACTTTCATTAGAATTGGCTTACGGTTAGGTCAAAAATATAAAAAAGCACCAAGTTATCAAGGTGATATTTTTCACCACAGAGCTTGTGTACTACAAACTGGACATTTAATAAGTAAACCAACATTGTTTCATTCTTAATTCAACACAAGTAATTACTTGCAGTTTCTTCACTTACCCATAATGCTACATTCCAGTCTCCCCATTGCTTCAAAGCCAGAGATGCCCCAATGCTCTGATGCAAAATAGCACAATTAATGCAAATAGACCAACATTATATGTTTATTTTTACCGATATAGTTTCAGCAAAGTCTCCAGTGAGATATCTCTGCAGCAAACACGTTTTGCCGACATTTACAGACCCTAGCACGATAAGCTTTACATCTCTACAGTACAAAGGCAGCCTAACTTTCATTATTAATTGTGCTAAAATAGCTTACGTTTTGGACTTTGATGGTGGAGATGCCATCACTGGACGATTTTCACTGGGAGGAGGCAGCTCCTAATAAATGCTAGTTATTCGGTTCAAAGTTCAGGCTAAAATTTCCAATAAAAGCGCATTGACACTGAACCTACCTTGGTTATTTTGCGTGTTATTGAGCGAGAAATTGAAATGACTCAGCAGCCGATGTCGCAGAATCCGACGTATATGTCTGTCCCTGATAAAATAGAGCTTAGCTCTACTGCAGTCCCGCCTTTCTCTGCGAGAGATCCTGTAGGAGGAGACCAGGGTCCAAGATATATGCAGGCAAGTCGATGTTGTGGTTTTGTTATGCATTTATGGCTCTCTTGTATCTATTGTCAGTGTGTTTAATGATAGATATCTGCTTTTATGTCATGGCTGTATTGATTACTTGCTCAGATATGGTGCTAATGAATTTATCAGCTGGAGCATTTTAAGTTCCTGATAATCTATGTGAAATTGAGTCTTGTTTTTATGTAATAATAAGCATCAAAGGGAGGTGCTGATGACCTTGTTTCTTTACTCTCTAGAACTTGGTTAACATTTGTTGTCTTTGAGATCATGTGAGTGTTTACGTCTGTGAGATAGTACGAGTGTCTCTCTCATTAACCCTCAGTCAAATAGATCGAGTCATTCAACCAAACCAAATGGTCCCACTTGTTTGCTTTTTCTGGAATAGAATGAGGAAGGAACCTGTAATAATGGTAGCAGTGACACTACGATGTAATTTCGTAACAACGACAATGTTGCAATGTTGGTTTGTTAGTTGTGAGATTGGTCTCACTGTGCACATGGTTCAGAAAATGCTGTTACTACTAATAGCATAATTGAGTGAAATCAATACTTCTTGTAAAGAGTGTAGTTGTATTGATCACTTCACAGGGGCCCCTTTTACGACCGAGAGAAAACAGTGCAGTTACTATGCCTTTACAAAAGTTCAGGCGCTTAGGTCTGCTCCAAGCTACATATAGCTTGATGTTCAAGCCCAGCAACTCATGGTCGCCACAGGTTCATTACTTTGTTATTTTATAAAGACGCTTTACCAACTTACGTAATTAGTGGCGCAGGCAAAAAAAAGGGGGTCGGACGTACCATATATAAGCAAAATAATAAATACCACAGAATCTGGATTGTGTAACCACTGTAGTAAGTGTCTCGCTCATTCACCAACTATGATATGAAGTTGCCTATTATACCACATCTATATATAGTATTTTTTACTGGTAAAAATGATTTCTCACTTATGTCCCTTATTTCTATGCCATTGGGATAATATCTTTGTTGCATGTGACTGTGAAGTTCACATTTGCAGTGCTCACTCTGGTTTTGTCCTCATAAGGACTAGATGCTAGACTATAGTTTGATATTACATGACATTCCTGAAGCACTTCTGTTGACTTTCCTATGCAAGGTGTATGTAAATCCGAGAGTATATCCATTATTTCTGGTTTTCCAACTTTATTGTGTCTAACAGTGTGGCTAGCTTGCTTATCTGTGCTGAAACACAGCACTCTATGGTCCTGTCACATGATACTAAAGTGACATAGTTAAACACCTGATACTGCCACTTTTAATGTACAACATTTGTTACATTGTCTTTATGTACAGATACCGGATACCATCACACTTGGAGGCGGAGCCCCTTCTCAGAGTGGAGGTCAAGGTGCACCAGATGACCAGGTCAATGACAACCTGGGTCGAGTACAGAACCGTGTAGAGGAAGTACCAATGGACCAGCCAAAGTTAGTAAGGTAAGGCCTGTGGATGGTCGACCATCTTGAAACAATGAATTCATAATTAGTGAGATGCCAAGTCCAGAGCCATTAATGACATTTGATGGTAACTTATTCAAACAATGAATAATTTGACTTGGCTGTGAAAGAAGCAAAAAAAAAAAAAAAAAAAAAAAGGATGTGTTGGGTCTCTTAAGTTCACTGTTTCATTTTGTAGTGAATCAGGTGAAGTGTTCAGTGTCCAGGCAAACACTCGTGTCTCTGCAGAGTTTGAACAAAGACTAAGACTTTTAGAAAACAGAGTCCAGCACCTTTCAGAGGAGCTGCAAGACAGACCGAGAGGAGCTGGTGTCAGTAACTTCTGGTATGTTATGACATTTGCTACCTGGATGTTGCTACCACTCGTTAGCGTCATCATGTACCGATACAAGAAGTAACCCATCCCCGTTAGTTTTCATCCATTGTTGTTATATATTTGCATCATATAAATAAATATCATTATAATTATTAGATAACATTAAAAATACAGAAGGTACTGATGAGGTTATGCTAGATGGGATGGTGTGCTATAAATAAAACTGAACCGTGTGCAACTAAACTGCTTCTAATAGACTAAACTTAGGAATGATCCTATCTTCCGTAGGGATGTGCTTGCTCTTCCATTTGGCTATACCAATGTCAGTGATGGCATCACATACCTGCGGAGTTAAAGACATCATGGAATATTATAACCAGGAAACAAATAGGTTGCAGCCGACTTACAATCTTTTCTTCTCTGAAAGTAGACCAGTCATACCTGAGGACGTATGTCCCTTCAGACCTATATCATAATAATGCAGGGATCACATGATTTAAAGCATAGTGCAGTTTAGAATACCGATAGTTTAGGCTCCGCCTACTCACCTCATTTGCTCTATAAACTGGTGATATTGCTCGTGCAGTTTCTCCAGGTAATCCAGAGTCACCCCACTCTCACAATCCTAACACATCAATAGTTCTTCCTATAAAATGGCTGGTAGAGATTATTGTACAAGTTCTTACTCGTGCTCTTGACTGTATCCGATCATAGCAGCACTGCGGATTGGCGTCAAGAAAGATGGTGACGTGAGGCATGGGAAGATGTTCCAAACATCTTTCTCGCCAGTAGATGTATTCTTTATAGCCTACATTGTAATTTCACATATATTATGACATAATGGTGTCGTGTGCAATTTAGACATTTGGTTGGTAAAAGGTCTTCATGCTCATCACCACCCAATTCCCTCTCCCTCCGAACAAGTTGTTCATCAATATGAACTTGATAGATAAATGGTGTGCTCTTTATCGGTTATTACTCAATCTATGACAATTTCTCAATCGCTATGTTTTAATTACTAAGACTTGATAAACCCAGAACTGTTTGGGCTCATTCATATTTTGTAAAATCATAGCATGCAAAAGTTCACCTTATTATTATCACACTTAATAAAAACTGGACTACACTTAATTACCCACTCTAGGGCCAACCGTTTCTTCTGCCATTCCCTCACCTTCACTGGAGATGAACCCTTCATTGGTGCACACTTGTGCGAATACACAGTCGCTGTACACTGATCTATCCAGTATAACTCCCTGATCTACGCATGTACATAACATAAAGGAATGCAACATTAACCTCACTAGGATTATGTCTTATTACTACACTTTTATAGTCGCCAAGCCACCTTAACATTGGTTCCATAACAATTACCTAATAGTCAATTCTCATGCACAAAACATCAGTCCACAATCTCATGGGGAACTGACCAAACAAACAAATAAACCTATACTCAGTTAAAAAATGATGCACAGCACTGGGGTCTCTAACTCACCAGTCCGCAGCACATGGTTGACGGCTTCCACATAAGTTGTGTAGCGCTGGTGGAGGATCCACAACTGAAGTTTTAAGGCATATTTATGAGGATCAGCGTAGAATTTTTCTAAACAAAAGAACAACAGATAAAATCCTGTGGCTATCTGATTCTGGCATGTTCTTATTCTAGTGGTTTCTCTAGTCAACCAGGATAAAGAAGTGACAATGGCTGTTAATAATTCTCACCTAAATAAGGATTCTCAGTCGTTGGTTCTAAACACAGCTTGTATCCTAAAGCACCAGCTAGCTTCTTAGCCAGTGTAGTTTTTCCGACACCAATGTTGCCTTCCACTACCAACAACTTCGAACGAGTCGCGAAATCAACTTGGGAAGACCTGTGAAGATGAGATATGGGCAGGGCTCTTCTTTCTGACAAGTTCTCTGCGCAGTCGCTACCCTGGGAACGTTCCTCGTGGCAGGTAGGATACGTTAGGCGGTCATTCTTCACGATATCTGGGTCTCCTATCATCTTCTTCGGGATTTTGCGAATAAGAAAGAGCTTGCTTTCAATCCCTGCCGACGCTGCTGAAAAGATACCACTGGCGCAAGGAGCGAGAAAGCGCGAGATATAAGCCCGCCACATACCCTTTCCGCGCCAAAACTTGTATTTTTTCCCCACACCAATGATAGACATGCGCACTAGAACACTAACGGAAGTGGGCGGGGTTCCTGTAAGGACGATACTTACCATATTGCTGAAAAATCTAAGCAGGACGAAGTACGCCACACATAAGCTCAAGGCAAGATCAAGCTAGGAATGGAGGAAAATAGTAGAGGCGTTTCCATTTCTTCACTCTCTCTTCCTACAGCAAATACAGCCAGACAGCATTTGGGAGACAAGAAAAAATCAGACGTCAAGTAAGAAATATTTAAATAGTTGTTGTTGTGCCCCCACCCACCCCAGAGTAGAGAGGCAGTCAGTGTTTAGCGTGAGATGAGATAAGAATGAAAAACTATAAGCAAACTTTTATTGTGAGATCTAGCATTTGGTTAGAAAGTTCCACAGAATGAGTTAATTTTAGACACAATCTATTACAGTGGCCTGCCCTTACAGCTGTTCCAATTTGTTCAAATATCAACGTTGATCTTTTACATATCCTTATAGTATTACTATGAAATGTTTGTTGTGATCACTGTAAGAGACAGAGTTGTGTAGCATCTTATGTAGCTCATCGGCCAAGATTTTATTACCAGAGACGCAGGTTATTACTTGTAACTCCAATCCAAACGGTAAAGAAATGGGTGCTTAATAAAGAATGGGCGCTTAACAATGAGTGGTAGCCTAAAAACTGAGGCTGAATGCCAATCAGCAATAGCTGGGACACATGGAGCACTTATTAAGAAGTGCTAAAAGCCAGTAAGAAATGGGCGCTTAACGAAAAACAAAGAGAGGGGGAGGGGGAGGGGTCGCTTAACAACCCTCGTCGATGGTATTGAGCCAGTATTTAATAGCTATTATTTTTCTCTATGTGTTATATATATATATATACATGTATATGTTATAGTTATAAACCAAAATTGAGGTTTGTAAGCGATTTATAAATCGAAATACAAACCTAATGATTTTGGTTTATAACTATTTTATAGCCAGAACATAAACAACGAGCAAAGTATAGCGTTAGCTATCTTAGTAATTGTATTAAAGTACCCAAACTCTT
>WLWI01005370.1_pt1 | contig 10692 bp, 3 predicted proteins | sample 6701501 | NCBI WGS metagenome assembly WLWI01 (sample SAMN12718690, study PRJNA515312) | sponge metagenome | isolation source: marine sponge | host: Mycale hentscheli | place: New Zealand: South Island, Marlborough, Capsize Point | collected 2014-11-01
TCATTCCTCTTTCTTTTGTCCCTCTTCATTGTCTTTTTCTCTTTCCTGCCTCTCTTCATGCCACTTCTCTTTCTTTTTTTGTTTCTACACTTTTCCTTTGTTATTATTTTCTTTATCATACTAGCTACTAACTAGCGCTGAGGGTTCGCACTTCAGTGCTCTAGTTACTTTTATTTTTACCAGTGTTGAATGAAACCAAATGTAAAGAAAAGTGAATCTAGTATTATTCATATAAGGGGAAGGGATAATCAACCCTAAATAAGAGAGTGCTACCCAAATTCTGTTACAAAAACAATAAAGGTGTACATAATTAATAATGTATATAAAAATACAAGTGAAAATTGTAGCTTATTAGTGAGATTTTAAAACTATTGCGAAGTTACATCTGTGAGCCAGCCAATACCTTAGTAGTAATAGCCAATTAATTTATTACATGCACTTAATATGAGACTTATGACTTATGTGTGTATTATGTATCGATTATCAGTTTGAGAGAATTACTCAATAATTTATATTGCCCAATAACTCACACTTGAAAAAACACAATGTAGTATATTAAGTATAGTCATTAATAAAGTTTGTTAGCCACTTTATATATATTCATTGATTTTGTGTAAATAACAATTTGTGAATTTTTTCTGTATGCACCAGTCATATTAACAATCTAAACTAACTGGATTATAATGGTAGTCATTTGTTGTAATTTATTATGTTGCATTGACAAACCATTGAATAGAGATTAACTGCAATTTTGTAACTCCTTGTTGAGCACATTGGCAATAACATTCACATGTACAGAACTAGCATGTACAATTTCGTAAAAAGCTCAGTTACACTTATGCTTGTTTCTATATAACATTTGGAAAGAAAGACATTAGTTATGCTCACAGAGACTGTTGGTAAGTCATTATCACAAGTATGCAATGAAACGACTATCCAGCTAAAACTATTATTATCTTTACTATTTACCTTGTCCTTTACTTTCTTTAACCCACCAACTAATAGCGAAAGTGAGAAAAAGTGACACCCGCATCGGACCAATTTGTCAGAGAGTTCAGACAGTAGAGTGTGTAGCTAGTATAACAACGACTTCAGTAGAGAGAGCTAATAAGGCTGGAATGCTGTACAGACAGTGGGCGATGCTGAATGCTCAACTTGCATTGACTCATCCCTCTCCCTTCCTCTTATCCAAACACTTCCCCTCTATCTAATCCTAAGTGATTAATAACTAAAAAGCGGGTGGAATAGTGAAAGTGGCGCAGGTTTCAATAAGGAAGGCGAAAAGTAGAAAGAGAAAGCAAATAGGCTATTAATTATAACTAAATGGGGTGGAATTGACGAGTAAAGGCAGCGTAAGTTTGAAACAGGTGGGCGACAGTACAATAGCAATAATTGTTCACATATTGAAAAAAAATTTTTCTTGATTGAAGACTGCTGGGTCAGGTAAAATAATATAGACACAGAAGTATACTTATGCTTATGTAATCAATCCAACATACACTAAAAACACTAACATCAAATAAAGTTTAGCAGTGCTATTATACATAATAACGTATGAATTATAATTCATTTTATTACTAGCTATGACAATCAGCTTAATTCAGTGCGTAAAACCAGCACATTATTATTAAGAATTATAATAGAATTTTTTATCCATGACAAACAGTTTCACTCAATTGACTCTGCATCAAAACATAAATTTTATACATGACAAGCTAATTTGTTCCTCTATTTCTGCTGTCTTTTGATAAAATAATTGTTTCATAATGTTTTATTCAATTTAGTTGCCAAGTCACTATTAGCTACTACCAATTAGCTACTTTTTTATAGTCCAATGATAATTGACATTATACTTTGGTGTATGTAATCATTGTAATTAATTACAATCACTAATTACAATTCTAACAATACTGATTTATAAATACATAATATGTATTTAATTGTTACAGCTTTTTGATATTGCATAATGAAGCATTTTGGATGTTAGCACTTTGCAACCGTTACTAAAACTTAAACAACTTGGTTCCAAGTATTATTCGCAAACCGATATAATATCTGCACAAAAATTTTTAGATTTCACCACGACGTGGAGGTTGGTATAGGCCCTAGGATAGTGTAAATCCAGTACTGACTGAAAGGAATGGTGCAACCAACTTGTACCATGGCTCTAGGCACATACAAAAATTAATTTCTATTGGATAGCTTACTTATTCACCTCCTAGGCGGTGGCTATGAAATATATTCACCGCGAATTGAGCACAATCTGATTGGACAGTTTGAATGTACTCATATTGCATTTCTAGTTTCATCTTCTATGGACACAATCATTGAAATAGCTTTCACTAAAATAACTAATGTTGTTTTGGTTAAACATTCACATTTTAGTTTTAATTATATTTTTTCTACAAAAAAATTTTCACGATAATTTTAGTTTAGTTTTTCACTAGCAAGGACTACCATTTTTTGTTTTTTTCAAAGTACTTATTTCAATTCTAGTTTTAGTTTTAGTTTTTTAAATTTACTAACTTCAGCTATAGTTTTAGTTTTGGTAGTTTTTTTTAATTCATTTATTTTTAATTCAAGTCATCAAATAGTTTGTGTTTTTCAAATGCAGACTTCAGTTTAGTTTTTGTATTCCACCATTATTGTTAGCTTGTTTTTAGCTCTTTTTTGTTGGTGTTGCTGTTTTTTTCTTTTCTAATAGGAGTACAATAATTTAGCTTTTGAAACAATTGTAATTACACAGTGTCCAGTCTGTGCTTACTGAACAGACTATAAAAATACAGCATGGAGACTGAATGATTAGACATACACTTACTAAGGGAGGGGGCTGAGCTAGATAATTGATAGCAACCGCTGACTGCTGTCCAACAGTTTGCTTAGCCAAACTATTACTGCTTACAGAGGAACTATCAGGTAAAGGGTTTTACTTCCTGAGACTACCACTGGTCATTCGTCATCCTTCAGAGATGTTGATGCCTCTGGAGGTGTGGTCCATATAGGTAGTCATCCATTTGTGAATAATTGAGTGTTTTTATTGTAGCTACTAAAAGTGCGCTGTCCAAAATTGTGTCAACAGATCATTGATTACAGCAGTTGTGATTACCGTGCATACTTTCTCATTCAGTTTCTCCTTGTTGAGAGCTCCCATTACATTTTAAGCCGGTTCATCTCATCTTTTAAATTTAATTGAAAGTTATGAAATTAGCTAGCTGACTAAACATTACTAATGAAGAAATAGAGAGAGCAGCTGATATGATAGCAGTATCACAATGGCTCATTACAAAAGAAGCAATCGTGTGACAATAATATGTCTTAGCACTTTCCTTGAGTTTTCTAGCTGTTCAGGTTTTATTTGTTTAACTCTTGTGACGTGCTATATTCCATCAAGTCTTGCAACATATACAATCATTGATACATAGCCTCACTAGTGGGTAAACTCTCAGAACATTTTTCAATGGACATTGTGAAGCCGCTCCAGTATCCTCTTGAATATTTACACATAGATTTCAGTTAGTAAGTCGTCTTTGATATTGTAGTGGTAGTCACTAGCTGATTTACCAAAACAACAGTTGACTTTTTTCATAAAAATATCTCATCAACTTTAAGACACAAATATTGTCCACACTTCAATGGATCTGCTTTGCAATGTCCATTGAATAATGCTGAGAGACCCACCAATATAATTATATTATGTTTCATGGTTGAGGTTAAATACTCTGAATGGTATTTAATACAAATACTTTGATAAACTCAAAATACATTTGAGAGGGTTATTATACTCACTTGTCAGTCAGTCAGTGTGTCACTCAGTACATTTCTCAAAGGCAGTAGCTAACCTCCCCAACACATTGGAAAGAGGGATCCACTATTTTACTGGACATTTTAAGCTTTTAAGTCTGTAATTTCAAGAACTATAGAATGTAGATTAAATCTGCCTGCAGTACAAACATGTTTAAGATGATCTTTTTCCTTTTGCTAAATTGAGAACTCATTGTTTTAAAAGTATTTTAAAACTCATGTATTGACCCTAGCCTGGGTGAATATGATATAGATCCACACGAGATCACTAAAAATAGGTAAGGTGACCATAAACATGAAAATGTATGAGGTGATAATTAGTTTCAAGTTCATCGTTACTACAAAACTTTCGATCTTATCGACCATGATGCTCAAATATTTTGCTCCTTTATTCAATATCCAGTTGCCTCTGAAGAAGAGCTTGCTCATACTTGCTAGTTAAATTATTAAGTTATTAAACATCCTGTAAAAATATGCACATCATGCCAGTTCACTGTACTCTGTTGTGAGGCTGCAAAAAAAATAAACCACAACATATTTGGATATGTAAACTTCACTGTCATTTTAGCTTAATCAAATGCAATATATTAATATTCATGATTGATTTTTTGGCTCAGAAATACATAATGTATAATGTTGTCTAATGCAAGCTACAGTAATAGCTGGTCTACTACAGCCAGTCTCAGGCATGTTCGAACTCATAGCTATGCCTAAGAATTGGCTGTATCATGTGTTCAAAAGTAAATTGTAATTGCCATATAATTACAGTATACAACTACCAATTTCTTTTTTTTCCCTTCAATTGTTCAATTACAATTACTTTAAAGTTAGGATTACAAAAAATTTATACAGTAAACACTCCCTTAACTGACAATAAACTATAATTTGCCATTGGAATGAACTATTAGTTATTTCTAATTATATATCCAGAAATAGTGGAGCTATCAATGTTCTAGCTATCACACAATTTCATTAAAAATATTTATTCAAATTGGCTGTACTATCTATCTATTAGAGTTTATGTTTATTCTCCTTATTTTTTAAGTTATATTACTACTTGAAAGTACTACTTATCCAGGAGCATAGCTAGGGCAGCAGAAATATTCTCGCTCCGGTAAGGGTGGTCCTATCCCGGAAGTTTTCTTTCCGTTGCGTTGTAGCCAGTAAGTGTAATTGGAAATGTAGCTTAATCTCGCTAGTCTCCGTTGTCTGCCGAAAGTTTCTTCCCTGGACTATACCGCAGAAGCAGCCCAATGTCCCGGCTAATATTACTACTTCTCTACTTTGCCCACTCATTAAGTCAAGGTAGGGCGTTTTGTTCAGAGTGAACAATCTGCAGTAGTAGCTAGGGATTGTGCTTAAGCTGAAAACTAAGTTAAGGTGGTACCAATTTAAAATGGAATAGCTGAAGATCACTTTGTTACCGTCATACAAAGCTATCTGCCACAGCTTCACTGCTGGTATGGTTTTACATACAAGACAAATTTCATTGTAACTCAACCTCTGCTGATTGAAATTATTTAATGCACACTCAGCAATAAACTGCGCGAGGCCATTTCTATCAGTGTGGTAGAAAGTGTTTGATGCAGGACCCTGAGTGAACAATGACTTTTCAATAGAGGCTCAGGAGAACAAGCAACAATTGAAGTTCAAACTTGTAATACTATTTATTGGTGTTGCTGTTGTTTTTAGTTGAGATTACTCCAACTGGACCACTATATATTCCCGTCAACACACAGAGGAATGTAACATGTCATAGGGAAGGAAACAAGGCTATAGCTTCTTGGGGCATTATTCTAAATAATGGAACTCCACAGGTCTTTGAACCAGCACAAGAATCTACAATTCCTGGTATTACTGGAAGTTATGTGAATGGAGCTACTAATACATTATTAATAACAGTAAACACAACAGAGACATCAGTGACAGGATTGATTTGCTTCATTACTGTGGGTCTTGGCCTAGTTCCAAGTACTGTAAATGTGACTATTTATGGTGAGTGGTAATTTATATATTGAAAGCATTATATAGTAGCTATTTGTAATATTTGGTCATGAATTAGCTAATTCAGTAATATAATAACCGTGATATTTATTATAGTCATGCATTAAAATATTTACACTCTAATTGGACTGAAAGTACTTACACAAAAGTTATTGTGCATCAATTGTAATGATGAAACATTATTGACACATTTTGTGACTTATTAATTTGTGATAATTATTAATGGTACAAACTTCAGTGAACATGCATATTATAGTAAATCTATAGTTGAAGTAACTATAGACTGTCTTGTCAATATGCATACATGGTCAATGTGTATATACAGTAGAACTTCAGTAATCCCCACTCACTAACCCTGAAATACCCAATAACCCCAAGTAATCAAAATTATTATATATTTCATGATACCATTTTTATTTTTCATGGTAAAATAAAATCTGAAATTAAGATTATAAAGTCATGGTGAAAATTGGTTCCTTAATTTTCTTTATTCTTTTATTCCTTTCTAAGAATTCCATAGCAAAGTCTGTTAGTTCAAAGTTGTCTGATTTATCTTTGTGAACATCTAAGAGCATGGCATCATAAAAATGGTAAATTTTCATCAGGATCATTGAAGCAATTCAAAGACAACTACATTTTCTTATGACAGCTGTTAATACAAACTAAGCTTTGTAGTTGGTACTGGTATTGCAATATGTAGCTTATCTTTTAAAGGCTTTGAAAATGGAATTGTATTCACATGAGCTAATCAATATGATGAAATTTATATATATGATGGTATATTAACAATGTGTGATAAATCTGCATGCAGTGTGCCCCTTTATTCCTCTCAAGTAATAACTTCGTATACTAGTCCCCCCTCCAAACCTCAGCTTCCCATCCCTGACAAAAATAGTTAACTCTGTTGAAAATATTGACTTCAGTTGACTTCAATGATTATTTTAGAAATTCAAGGACATATAAATACAATAATATACTTTCAACAAATCATGGAGCGGTTTCTCCTTAACCCTTTCACTGCTGAATTGTCAGGGAAATGAAACATTGTCTTAAAAATGGCTGTAAAAAAAAAAGAAACTGATTCTGAGTCCTGTATAACTACTTCATCATCATGTGAATCTTCAGAGCTGCTTTGTCTTTTCAAGTTGTAGTCAAACTCCTGGATTTCTTCACAGAGCAACTCTCTCTTTGTTGTTGAATGACTTCTGTAGGCATAAATATCTTCTGCACCTTCTGGTTTACTTGATTCATCATTTAAAATCCCAAGGTTGCTGTTAATCCAGGTATCATACTCAAATGACTGGGAGGGTCTGGAATTTCTGCAGTTAGTATGTATTAAGAAACTATGTCATTTTATTTTTATCAGAACTTTGTGTGTCTCACGTTTAACCCTTTTCAGTGCCATAACCATAATACAGCAGTTTGAAATAATGCCTCGGGAAAATTGTTGTTTAATTTCGTCTGCCTTGCCTTACTCAAATGCTATAGCCTCAAGAAGTAAGCTCAATAGCTATACATAGATGTTTGAATGTCTTGTAGCTTTAAGGCTATAGTGCAAACTTTGAGGTAGCTTGTAGAGTCAGAGTTTTGGCTAACTTCAAAATGGCGACCAGGCGGTCAAATTTTAAGGCAGTATCAGTCATTCTCGGCTGAAATAATTATAATAATAGCAATTTTTTCTCTTTTTAACAACCAATATTATTAATTATAACTTAACCCTTTAGTAACTTAATTATCTGTTAATTTGAGTATAATATACTATTATATTATACTCAATATCATAATATACTTAATATTATTTTTAAAAGCTCTTCATTGATAACATGGGATTATAAAATCATTCCTATTTAATCTGTTGATTTCACTATTATACTTACATTCTTGAGCTTATCATTTTTTACCTAACATTTTGTAATTATTTGAACAAATTATTATAGATAAATTATATATTTCTAACAGACATCCCATATTCTCCAAGTAAATTGAGTTTATTATTTAAAAGCTCTTTGTTGATGGCATCATGGGATTATAGAATCATTGCTACAGTGTCTGTTAATTTCACTATTACTCTCACATTCTTGAGTCCAAGTCAATTGAATAACATCACTGAGTATGTGACTGATACTAACTATAACTTCACACTTGAAGGACTGAGGTCATGTGATCACTTTACCGTGTGTATCACAGCTACTAATATAGTAGGACAAAGTCCACCTTCATGTGTAAACAAGACTCTACCTTACATACCTTCTACAAGTGCTATTCACTATTTCATATTTAAAGTGGGGGACTCCTACTCTTTAAATCTGACGATACAGGTACTTATACATAATTCATACAATAATAGCTGATTCGAATTACTCTGATAATGTTTAGATGTTAGATTGTCTAATAGAAAAAAGCAATTTTTTATTTGCTTTGGTTCAAAGTCAAAATGCTACTCTGCCTACAATATCATCAGAACTTGCTGTAATTAACTCAGTGATGACAGTTATAATTTCAGGTTTAAATATAAAATCAATTTACAACATAACTATTATATCTAACAACAGCTTAGGAATAGCATTCTCTGAATTTCAGCAATTCTGTAAGTTTATGAAAAATTGTTATCATAAATTTATTGCATGTACTTATCTTCATATAAATTATATACAAATGACTTTGAAGGTGTTAACAATTGCCATACAGTGAGGACTGGAATATATAACATTTCATGTGACTATATCATAGGATGTAATTATAGTGGATGTTCCTATGAATTATCATCAACTAATAGGTATATCAATGGTTCCATAATGGGAAAAAATTATGAGGTAGTGAGTGTTGATGTAAACACACAATATAACCTCACTGTCACTGATATCAATGGAGATGTAGTTTTTTCACAGGAAATTATTAGTCCTAATGTGATATGCACTACCACAACAGGTAATGCAATTTATTGGGAATATAATTTTTTGTATGAATTTTGTTGTGCACCGATTCTAATGCAGAGCCAGCTAGTAATGATAATGTCACAACACTTAAAGAGAATACAACCAACAATGTAACTGTGATAGTAATCAGTATAGCAGTAGTTATTGTGGCCATTGGAATTGCAATACTTTTCATCATTTTAATTACTTGTTTCTGCCTCTACGGTAAGCAAACTGATGGCTTTGATATCATTATACTATAACATATGGTTTGCTTGTTATGTGTTGCAGGCAACAGTGCTTGCCAAGTAAACATGTTACATAAGTAAGTGTAAAAAGCATTATTTTAAATAATATGTATATATACATTCATATAAATTATATATACATTATATACATATTTATGTACAAAATAATATTATTATATCAACTGTCAATGTCTAAATTAGATCAGACAAGAAACATGAAAGAGATCTGGCTATAGAGGCTAATGTAAGTTAATGGCATTTACATATTTTGAGTTATCCTTTAATGGCAGATAGGGGTCAATTTGACCTGGTCGTACCTTGGCTTAGATCGACCCCTTTATCTTGTGTATGCTTTACATATTGGTGTTATTATCTAAATTAATGAATTCAGCTTGAATTGGGCGTCATTTTGATGTTTTATGATGGGGTAACAATATAAATTTTCAAATTTTGGCTGACTGAATTGAACTGATTTTACAACGAGAGAAGAAATAACTTTGTTAGCACTAAATGAAGAGAGTGAAAATCAAATGCTGAATATGACAGAGCTAGATGCTGAGAGCTCTGATGAAGCCTGCCTATAGGCAATGGCACTGCTCAAAATGGCTCCACATTGCTAGTTCTTCTGAGTACCTATCTTCCAGGTAGTGTACTTCTCCATACTATTGATGCTACTACTCCTGCTGTTGCCCCTGATTATTTCAATGTTGTATAGATTATGTATCAAAAATACCATATTTATAGAATTTCAAACAATAGTACTTAATAATGCAACTGTGTCTAAAGTAGTTACATAATAGGAGAATTATTAAAGTATGAGTGTAAAACAAAGTAACCATATTTAGTCTTACATATACTCATGATAATATAGCTCGTTAAAGTCAATCAACAGCATATGGTTTCCATGGGCAACCTGGTGTTTTTGAGGTTAGACAATCCTTGTGAACATCTTAAAATCCTGCATTTCTTGTCCATAATTTAGTCTGCAAAGGGTTAAAATTAGTGGCTGCTAACTAGGCCAAGAAGTTTTTCATGAGTACTTTTATACTTCTCCAACATTCAGTAAAATAAATTCAAGAAAACTTACGAAAATTTTTTTTCAGTATTATACTAAAAATCACATAACAGCTATATTAAGTGAATTTCAAGTGTCGAGCGTATTTGTGTTGAGCATATTTTAAATGTTGAGTGTATTTCAAGTGTGGAGTGTATTTCAAGTGTGGAATGTATTTCAGGCATTGAACATAACTTCAGGTGTTGAGTGTGTATTTCTGGTATTGAGTGTATTTTGGATTAAGGTTTTTTACTTTTAAGTTTTGAATGTATTTTAGAAGTTGGGTGTATTTCTCCTAGCGATCCTCGTCGACTTTCTTCTTATAAAATTTGTGCAAGATAAGTTTTAGTCCCGGTTTAATATTGATGACTCTAAGGAAACGTAATTTTTTTAGTCCCGGTTTAGTATTGTTGACTCTAAGATAACGAATTTTTTATTGCATATAATAGTGGTCATTGATACTGTACGTGGGCTTGTTTTCAGGATGTGCCTTGTTCTGAATAAAATTGACAAATACAAAGTCTGTATTTCTTACGTGGTAGATCCAATTAGTAATAATTGATAAATGTAAGTGCAAGGCTTAAATTTAAATATTCGATATTTGTATTCATCAAAATATAATCTGCAATGAATTTTTTTGTGAGGGCAATCTTATATTCAAGCCGATGAA
>WLWI01005372.1_pt1 | contig 10686 bp, 6 predicted proteins | sample 6701501 | NCBI WGS metagenome assembly WLWI01 (sample SAMN12718690, study PRJNA515312) | sponge metagenome | isolation source: marine sponge | host: Mycale hentscheli | place: New Zealand: South Island, Marlborough, Capsize Point | collected 2014-11-01
AGTGGGCCAGGAGGGTGTGTATGTTTTATGCGCTAATAATAATACCCGGCTTGCAATGCTGACTAACAACATGAATATTAGAAACCGTGCAAAAGGTTTATTAGCTTCAGCATGTGTAAACAACTTGGCTCCCTCCCCTCCTCCTCCTCACTATCTACCTACCTTAGCATTATTTGGTCATCTCTTAGCCTATCTCTCCCACACTTTGTTTATAAGACTGCTTCCTATATGGATGGATTATTGGCCATTTGTGTAATTAGAAGAGGCTATCACAAGCATTAATGTTCATGTGTGTATGTTTTAAGGCTGACTGTAGTGTGGCCTTGATGGTTGGCTGATGTCAATTGTAGAATTTGAAATTTGCCAATATTTACGAGACATATTTCAAGTATTGACTGTCTAAAGTAATTTAAATATATTTAGTTCCTTTAAATGTTTGCACATGTTCATAATGGAAGCAGATGTATGTTACTATAGTAGCTACAATAATAAGAAAGAAATTTCGGGTGAAGTCAAACAATTCCACTCACCCAAGCGTTTCTTAGTCAATAATATGCAAGATATTATAAGGGGGTGTGGCTCACCATGCAACAAACCCACACACACAATATGCACACACATGCATACACACAACCTGACCAATAGCTTTGCACCACATCGTAACCCTCACATTTCATAGTCTGTCCGTCTCCTCCACTACTGGGCAATGCCAGAGACAGCTCACTGTGGTTCTTGATACCTAAACAGAGGGGACAGGGGCAGGGGGGAGGGCAAGTGGGAGGAGAGGGGGTTGGGGTGGGAAGTAGTAATATAATAAAACATATCAGTACATATACATCATATACTAGTCAATTAATATAACATAATATACTAGTCAATTAATATAACATAATATACTAGTCAATTAATATAACATCATATACTAGTCAATTAATATAACATAATATACTAGTCAATTAATATAACAATGAATTCCTAGTCCAACTTTCTTTTGACAAACATGCTATCCCTACCAGTGTTAAGTTTATTAAATTAATTACTCTCTACTGCATTAAGTTTCAAGTCAGTAGGCTTCCTCACAAGGATCCAGCAGCTGTTGCAAGACTTCCGACTTCATCTACACCCAATTTTTAAAGAAACGATAAGACTAATTGACCGAAATGACACTTACCGTACGAAAATATTTGTCCTGCTTCCAGACGACTTAAAAGTGAAGATTTACTAGGGGAAAAAAGCCACAGAAGATTTGAGAGTGAATTGATGCAAAAGATTACTCAAATTTCACTAAATTGTCGCTAACGAGATAAAGCCAACAAAACTCTGAAGACCACCATAAGGCATAGCCGGCAACAAACCCACAGAGCTGCTACTTATGTGACCACAATGGCTACTTCACCACTTAGAGAAGGACACTAGAAGCCAATAGAGGCCTGGGGACTCCACACACACACAGAGAGAAAGAGAGACCATGTAAGTTTCTCTGCTGGAGGCAAGCCACATGCCTTTCTGCGGTCTCCGTAAGTAGCTCCAGTGCCTTGGGTTGCTATGGTAATTTAAGATCGATTGTCTGATGCATCGAAAGGAACAGATCGGACCAACTGTTGAAGAAACTATTGACTATTTTATTACGTGATTATGCAATAAACAATTGTCACTTCTCAAAATGGGCCTCCCTAGTAACAAGTTGTGTAAGATCTTGCAACAGAATCTCGCCACAGCATGGATGTCGAGGAGCTTACCTATTTGCTGGCAGATGTTAGGGATGATGTCCATGAGAGGGAAACCAGAGTTCACCTCTATCTCCTTGTCCTCTCCCTCGCACAGGTTCACTAGCACGGGTAACGGACGAGTCTTGGGCCGCAAATCAAACATATCCTAATGCAAAAAAAAAAAAAATCACAATAAGTTTGACAAAAATGAATTTTTTTAAAATTTTTAATTAGGTATTTGTGTGTATGAGGTTTATTGGCTGTTAGAACTGAGAAAATTTGCTATTATAATAATTCCAGCCAGAATGACTGAATAAAAATGCAGCTGCTGAGAAGGAATATATCAATGACTACAGAGAATTCAGTTGATTTTTAAAAATAACAATAATAAGAAAAATTTATAAAAAACAAACAAACTATTACACCACTTCCTACAAAATCAGGTTTCCATGGAGACTCCATGGTAGCACTACCACCAGTTGCATGGCAACAGCAAGTAGCTGTCAGGAAGTGAACTGCTATGATGTGATTTGAGCTAATCAGTAACACTTAAAAAAAGTCATCGATTCCAATAATTCTCAATTTTGAGGAGAAAAAAAAAGATTTATTTTCTAACACAAGTCGCAAGCATAAAAAAGGAAGCTGGTGCCTATTTCAGCAGAAATAATATTAGCTGATAATAATATTCACGGCTTCACTCAAAGGCTATGAATAAGGTTGATAGCAGCAAAACTTCCCAGCAATGATAAAATGATGACCTTAAACCAAACTCCTGACCACTGGATGTCTACCAGCCAACAACAACAGCAAGCATTGCATCATTCAAGAATCCTAACTGCTATTCACACATCAATCTCACACTCAAGTCTGCAGCCTGCAATACTTGGCTCTGTAGAGCATGACTTCATAAACCTAGATTATAAACTCCATTGATGACTTGGACATGCACAGTCGCTCCGTTAAATGCCTCCGATAGTCAGAGACCAATGTTTAAAATAAGGAGAAAAAGTGCAAGTTAAATGGTGCATAGCAACAAAACAAAACAAAAAAATTGTTCAATATAATTATTATAATAACTTCACATGCTGCAGGAAGATAAAGTAACATTAGCTGTTAAATTGAATAAACAATACAATCCATTGAATTGAAAATGGCACAAGCTACAGGAGTGTCTGGTTTTATTACATCTCCCAGCCTTTTCTATCAGCTGCATCTGTCAGAGCTGGCAGAGCCTGCTGCTAATAAGCCCCAAAAGACACGAGCCAGCATGCACAGGCTGTGACTGTGACAGACTGATAGACCAGACATACGGCGACATCCACTGGCACTCGCCAAGGAATCGGGAAAACATAATTGAATAAGCCTGGTGCTCTCATTTGTTTGGCTCTTCAGAAGCCATTAGCACATTCTAATTAAATAACAGAAATGGCCTTCAAAATTCGTTTTTTGAAGTAATTGTTGATAGAATTATTGGAAACCCAAAATCCAATAAAGCTCGAGCCGAGCCACTTAATGGCCGTCTAATTATCTCTATCTCTACCAAAGACACCTTTGACGTGGAGAAGTGCAATGTGTGCCTCAACCATTAATTGTAGAAGTATCTGCTTAAGTGAGAGACAGGGAGAATTCACGCCACATCCAAAGAGGTATACCAGCTGGAAGTTGAATTAAAAGAAGCCATTTTATAATCCATCATCAGTTTAACAAGTATATGCTGTAGACAATGTGAGGTCGTGAGGTTTAGAGAGACGGTCAATTCTTTTCTTGTATTTGCTCTCTTGTCTACCTCTCTCTCTATCTCTCTGACACGCCTCCCTCCTGGAGCAGTCGTGGCTCGACAGAGAAAATAGACACTTCATACTTAATAATTGTAATACAGAATCCTGTGCAGCTTTCATTACCATCTCTATAGCAACATTAATCAATGATTCTATTTTTGGCTTCAATCTTTTTGGTAGAAGTGCAACCATGCAACTATGACATTCACACTTTAGCATTAATTAACATTGTCAACACATTATCAACACAGAACTGAAACTAAAAGAAAACATCAATCAGAAAAGCCAGACAGAAAGAATGTGAAGTCCGTCTGAATCATGCATAGCTGTTACCTGATACAAGATATCCCCACCCTACACTTTTATTCAGAGCCAATTACGGCCAGCTTTGAGGAGCCCATAAGAGAGGAGGCATTTGAAACACGGAAAGACAAGAGCCAAATACAGAATAAACAAACAGCTACAAACACGACTACCGGCACCCTACATAGAGTTCCATTGAATGTCACTGAAGTTGTGATGCTTCTTTACCATCACAAACTGACTTGCCTCTTAAATCTTGTTTATTTGCATATTTTTTATTTATTTATGATCGCCCAAAGCCTGCCGGTAAATCTTGTAGTTGATCTGCATACCCTGTGACTTGAGTCAAGCCTGACATTGGTGTGTTTAGCTAAGAATAATTAATGAGTCTTCTTTTTTTTTATTTAGTACAAAAATAATCTAGTTTGTGCATAAAGTGAAACACATTAAACTTTTAACACTTCTCAAATACATCGATAGCTCAAACCTCGTTCAATATTCTAAAGCATGTAACCACTTACAATTACATGCACATTATCTCTAGCAACTTGATCTTCATGTTGCCATCCACTGTACTGGGCATGCTCACACTATATGGCCTCCCTCCCATTAGATGTAAAATTACTGCACTTAAAATTCCATTAAATTCTTTCACATCCCTCAACAGTAAACGATGTAGTTTATAAATGTTGTTTGTAGTTTATAAATGTTGTTTGTAGTTTATAAATGTTGTTTGTTGTTTATAAATGTTGTTTGTAAATGTTGTATGTTGTTTATAAATGTTGTTGGCTGTTTATGTTGTTTGTTGTTTATAAATGTTGTTTGTTGTTTTCTCACGTTTTTTACGACTTGATAGTCTGCGATGACTCTGGTGGGGTTCAACACGATGTCCCCACGACCTGGCCGAAGCATGACGACGTCGTAATCTGCAATTAAAAGACACAAACAAACAAGTAAACAACACGACAAAACAATATTATGTCGTCTAAACATTCACCTGTTGCAACATAAAAAACAAAGTAACTCGTATTTCTATAGTAACAATATATAAATTGCACGACACGTATGTATATTTTTGAACACCAAATGTTGAAACTGGAGAAACAACATTTCATAACCAAACTCAAGACAGTATTTAGTTGACATTTTTGTTTCAATAGCAATTGTGTGGAAATGTGTAGAGACACAATGTCTCCCCATCCCCCCCCTCCTCCCCACAAGTTTCCGAACCTTTCCCACATCCAAAGAGATTACTCAATTCCTACCAATCAACTCCTACCAATCAATTCCTAATTAATTATTTAATGGAGATCCCAGACTGCCTTAGGGAGGGAGAGAGAGAGAGAGAGAGAGAGAGAGAGAGAGAGGGAAGAAACCAAACCTGGTCATTTCAAAACAGACCACTAACTGACCACTAATGGAAGGTAATCTCATGTGTTCATGCCATGAAATCAATAGCAATTTCATTAAAAGGAAGCCAAAAGGCAGCTGCATTCAAAACATAAACATGCTGCTGAGAGAAGACAAGAGGAAATGATGTCAAGCCAAGAGAATATCTCGGTCATAGGTCATATATTTCTCACTAGAAATTGCAGCTAAGCTCATAGTTATCCTCCATTTTTCTAGGATTTATCAATTCCTTACAACTACCTGCCAATTTCCCACTTAGTTCTGAAAAGGACACCATGCACAGCAGCATTGGAACACAGCAGTCTGCTCAGTGCACATGAGCTCCAGTTACACATGTCCATTCATGCGACATACTCCACATTCCGACTGCCCAAAGCCCCCACACAAACATTAGAACATACACACGCACACACATATGCACACAGCTTGACCAGGCATATCCCTATACACACTAATTCTGCAGAGCTTCATGGATGGCTTGCTGTCTCTATGTCAACAATGAGAGCTCCTGAACAAACATATGCTGGATAATGGGAAGCCTTGAAGCACAAGAGAAGTGTAGTAGCCTTAGGCATGACTGAGTGGTTTAGTCTCACAGGGCCCTGTAACATTTGGAAGTATTAACAGCAACCTCACCTCAAGCCATGTCTCTCTTCAGAAAATTTCATTCTGTTTATTTCAAAATTCAACGCATTAGTTGGGATTTTCATCATTTAGAACACATAAGAGCTATATAGCTTGCTTTAAAAAAGAATTATTTTTTTTTACAATTAATCTATTTGGGGGGTCTGCATGGTCATTAAAATATCCATTAGGAGAAGTGCAGGACATAATTAAGTTAAGATATATTACATGTACTCTATACAGCACCACTGTCAGTACAAACACAAATGCATGCAGCTTACTCATTCAAAAAAAGTAATCCAATTATTTCCCCCCCATTCTCTCTTTCTTACATTCTCTTGTCCTGCCACAAAAGCCACCATATGCCGGCAATGCCAAGCAGCACGTGAGTAGGGGGCATTAGGGAGAGGGGGGACCTGCGAAAAGCTTCCAAACAAGTATTCTATTATGGCCAGGAATGCTGTTAGCATGAGAGCTTTCTTGCAAGTTGTGAAAAGTCTGCGGTCTATGGTAAGAGCCAACAGATTGCTCCTTTTCAGAACACCAGAGACAGACTCCAGACACCGAAAGTGTCACTTTAAAAATACTTTGAAGTATATTAAGAAGTTGTAATAGAGTACATTTCACCTCCTCCAAAGTTCACAATGTCAGAACTCACTACTGACATTCATCTTTAATCTTGTCACTGTCATTTCCTTTCCTTAAAACCTTCCAAACTATTCACCTCTGGTTATTATTATTTCACACACGCAACGAGTTCATGACTTGAAAGGCAATAGAAAGTCACCAATCATCTGCTTCAATTGCCAAGAATTCAAAGCATTATTGAAATTGTAGCCTTAGCTAATAATAGCTTTCACACTTACTATTTTAAAATAATGTCTACCTGAAAAAAAAAAGTGCAACTAATTCTGACACCCTCAAAAAGACAAAGTTTTTCAGAATATATCACAAAACACATCCAATAATGAAGAAGCCAAATGAGATCCAACACTTTTTGCTTCAGGTGTGGAAAAAAAGAAAGGAGGAAAAAAGTTCCATAATTGAACTACTTTACTCACCCCCTCCCATGAGTGTAATTGTTTGTTGGTTGCTAGGGAAAGTATTTTAAGTAACAATTATTTAATAAGGGCTCAACAGGTGAACCAACAAACAACATTAGACAAATTCACAGCTTGTAATCTATTCCAGTTGCCGTGCTAAATAACTTCATCACATTCCTAATTGTCCACAACTATTACAAACAATCACACGCTAATGAATATCATTGTTCTAAGGTGGCGAAAAAAAATACCACTATAACATCACACAAACACTCAAGCAAATGTTTAAAAAAAGTTTTAGTCTACTCCTCCGTCATTGCACTCAGTTTTATTGATAAGCGTACAATTTGCCATGTGACGCTCCATAAAATCATTGTTTTAACATAATAGTCGTGAATAAATCATCAGATTTAGAGGCTCCTTTTATATGGACTGTTGAATGAATACACATACAACAAAAGAAAAACTATCCAATGGATGAAGAGCTAAACCCAGGCACAACTGCAGCAAGGGTCGACAAATTTTACTCTTAACAGCACTTTAAATTTGCATTCCATCCTGCATGCCCCACTTTGCACCTTGTACGCAGGTAAATGATAAATTGAAAAAAAATGTTAACAAAGAAAAACGATCACACTAAAAGTGGTAGAAACTTGCCTTCTTGCAAAGCTGCCGAGCTCTTTCCTCCGTGGATATGGCTCAGAACGTATGCAGACTGCAGAAAAATGTAGTTCACTGTCGTGTCAGCGTTGACCTGAAGAAGGAGGAATAATACCAGAACTGAACAAGTTTGTCACTATTTATATGAGTGCTCACAGCTATCCTGACTGACACTCTATCGCACTAATTTATACTAGCTGTTTAGGGTTAGTTCTGAATAGTTGGTTAAATTAGCTGTGAACGGATCATGTCCACTTTTGCTGCTCAAAAAAGGGCAGAACTCGCAAGGATGGGTCGCCCAGAATGGACACAGACAATGAAGCTAATTCTGTTACATTGATTCGCTTACGGTGATCGTGTGTTGCTTAGCGTCTTCGACGGGTGAGGACCGACCCAAGGACATTCCCAGCTTTATCCCAAAAGCGGTGGGACCCGCAGTAGATTCTTGCTTAGAACTCATTTTGCTGCTACCGCCAACAGTACCCTCTTCGATGTTTACAAAGTTCTCTCGCAAGGTTGCTTTCTCTAAAGGAAGAAATTCAACTTGCCACGCTGATCAACCGTACTGAGGGTTTTCAAACATAGCCTCAATAATTTATAAACCAGACCCACGCATGCCCACTGTGTTGCCACCCGATAACTGGGGGTGGGGCTGGTAGCCGCACCCCTCTCTCGGAATGCTGCTGGAGTAGATTATTACATACGTGCGCGCTCGCGAGGAAGATGTCGTCGAGGATGGGGTTGTACGGTTCCCTGCTTCCAAAAGGTTGCACTGATTACGGATGTATTTGCGGCTGCAATTGGACGACACTAGTACCTGACTATCCTATGTTCACCCTAACATACTCTTGGCATAGTTTTTGGCTAGGTGTATTTCTCCTGACTGCTTTGCTGCTGGCCCTAATCTTCATGGCTTGCTGTAGTGAGTTAACCTCAGCCCAGTAGACACTTATCCCTTACTCAATCTTGTCTATAACTGAATGCATTAAAATATAAATTACCAGCATGTTGAGCCGTTGTCATGGTTACCAGTGTGGTATGTATGTGCTGTGACTTGGAACTGCCCCTAATTGATGAGTCCATTATCTCAGCCGACAAACAAACAACAAACTACATCTCTAGCTATATAGCTACACGTGTCCTAAAGGGCATGAAGTTATTGACATTCCATTAAGCTGTTATGTTACTCTCCCACTGTACTTTTGTCTTCATCTCTAAGGTAGCCATAGTGCAGGCACGTAATGATAGGCATTTAACAATAATTTTGAGGCTAAAGTTCAGTCAAAATAGATAGACGTTTTCAATGATTCAGTCATACTTGGTTGAATAATGAATGGTTATTATCATAGCAGTTTTTCTCTGTTCTAACTGCCAATATAACTTAAATCAATGTTTTTGCCAAATTCTTGAGTTCAACCTTATTGTTAAGGTAATGTATATATACATATAATATATACACACATATTATATATTTAAGATTCATCTTACTTATTTTTTGGTGGGTTATGCCCACAAGAAATACTGTTGCTGGCATTTGCCATTGTTTGAAAAACTAAATATGCTTCAATAACTCCTGAAAACTGGTATGTACAAGCTGTTCAAAATATATTTCATACATACAATTAAGTAGCTACACAGTTTAGCTGATGACCAGCCTATCTACAGCAAGTGTTGCAGCTGTGAGCATGCTACTTCAGTACATCGTAAAAATTCGCAACCCTGGGCTATATTCCAATATTACAAGTATTAGTACATTAATCGATGTTGCTATAGCAGATGCATTTGTCAAATGACCAGCGGCTATACACTATCAATTGTAAGATGGTGTCCTACTCTAAACAATAAATACATGCACACATGCATACCTCGAACCCCCCCTTTAGAGTGACCGGAAGCAAATATTTTAGCCACACCCCACATATAACTTCTGGAATATCATCGTCTGTTCAATCGTGTGTGATTCGATATTAATAGCACAGGCAACGGATTTTTTTCAACAGATTAGAAAGGGAGTCTTCCAGCCTTCGGAAGTGTCTGAGAAAGTTAAACCTCAAATATACAGATAGTAAGTCCACTATCTAGTGTAGCTACACAGCAAATGATTAAAAAAAACTGGCCTACTACAACTGTACATTTCCAAGGCTAGAGCTGCATGTTTGCGCACTTACTCTTACTTAAGCTACCGTGTCTTTTCACTTTGCTCCGTGCTATTTCACTTAGTTATAGCGATTTTTCCAAAGCATTTCAAACAGACAGTTTACATGCCGTACTATTAAATAACTTGTAGTACGAATACGGCATATTAATGTTGCACTGTTTATATACAGCTCACCGTAATGGATAGAAGCCTGGTTACATGAGAGTAATACCGCTTTTCTCTCGAATATCAACATTGTTTAATGAATTATAGTTTGAAGTAGAATAACAAATTATAAGCTTTAGTCACTTATCTTTTGTTTTTTAGTATTGTAGAAGAATTAACGAGGAAACAAAAGTAGGTGTGGCTTTTTGCGTCTTAAAATCCGAACCCCCCAATGCGAACCTCTGGCTACGGGCCTGACATGCACGATTATTGTAACAATACAATAGACATTACAATAGTGAATTAATAACCACTATGGTTGCATGCTAAACACTTATTTTTATGGCAGCACTTGTGCAGTGATAGACAGGTGAAAAAAAAGGTGTTAAATTGTTATGTAATACACTTATTGATCTCCAAAACAAATACTCAACACTTGAGGTGATTTAATTTGTAAGAGCAGCTGCAAGAGTGTGAAAGACACGCCTTCACAGATGCTGTTTATTATATAACTGTACTTCTTATCAGTTAATAATGGGGCCATAGAGCCATGGTTCATTTCCCACTTCTCAGTGTGAGTTGGCACGCATCCACAGCACACATCAGTAGTCACTATACAATTCTACATGTTATGCCACTTTAACGCTTCACTTCAAAATTATCAGGTAAGACCTTCAACTGTGTGAAGGTAGTAAGGAGCTAGGGCAAACAATAGCCCGGGCCACACACATCTCTCTCTCTCTCTCTCTCTCTAGATATATCCCATAGCTACAGATGGCTCACTACCAGAGGGAGAAGACTGTTGGACCAACTTTCAGCTTATGGAATCTTTATAAGTCTCCCAATTAGAGACTCCT
>WLWI01005374.1_pt1 | contig 10684 bp, 5 predicted proteins | sample 6701501 | NCBI WGS metagenome assembly WLWI01 (sample SAMN12718690, study PRJNA515312) | sponge metagenome | isolation source: marine sponge | host: Mycale hentscheli | place: New Zealand: South Island, Marlborough, Capsize Point | collected 2014-11-01
CTTGTTGTCAAGAATTCAAGGTAATTCAGATAGTCAAAGTAACTTCAATTTGATACTACAGAAGTTATCAATACTCAAGAATGAGGTAAGTAGTAATTCCATATTTGTTGGCTAAAATTACAAATAACAACACTGGTTTATTTTTTATCGTAGCTAAGAGCTTGTTCAAGAGTTACTGGTGATTGAGATTATCAGAATGGTTGATGTTTGATACTACAAAAGTTAACAATAATCAGGTAAGAGAGTAATTTTGTATTTGTTTGCTGAAATCAAATGTCATAACTGCTATTATAGTGTTTGCATGAAGTAAGCTAAAAATAGTAACATTTGATGTTACCTAACTATCAGGCTCGCTCGCCATTTGTGCTCAAGCACACCACTAGTTATTAACAATGGCATACAAGTATCTGCTAAAACATGGCACTACTTTTTATTGCATGCCAAATAGCTATGTATTATTTCAATTTTGATCTGGGTTTCCAAAGGAACTATTCAGGGCTTTCTTACGTAATTGGAAATATTAATTTACATATTATTTGTAGTTCATGGTGAGCTAGCTCACTACTTACAGGAAAAAATACATGGGATAAATCCTTTTGATGCATTCAATTTATAATTAATCCTTTTAGCTTGCATGCCATATGTGATGAAGCACACAAAAGTATTCACGAGAAAGCAAAGGAAATGAGACAATTGACAAACACGCCAATAAGCTACCATATTGCTCCGAGGCATTTTAAACAATGCTCATATATTCATGACCAAGTTGTAAAGCAAAAGTCAATGAAAGTATTACTAAAAACATCTAGTCTAAAATGGAGCTATCAGAAACTTGCGCAGTACGATTAGAAATCAATTTTTTTTTACAGGAATGTTAGTGATAGAAAATCAGAGGTAACCCAGAGGGCTTTATTGCTGCTCAACTTGTACATAGCAATTGTAGTCATATCATTTGGAAAAAGAAGTCAGCCCACTAAAGAATATCTTAACCCTCTCACCGGCAGGTAAAATTCAGTGATCCATTTTCTCAATGTTCAATAATTGATATAAAAATCAGGAGTTAAAAAAAGCAATCATGTGGAGTACATGTATGTTAGACATGTGGTCAAATTTGGTTGCCTAGCAACAATATGGTGACCAAAATATAAATGTATCATAACAATTATACCTATATGCATTCCATTCATTCCAGTCCAAGCAATTGCTGTGAGGATGAATAGATATTTTTTTACTGGTTTTTATTAATAGTCCTTTCACCCAGCAATGTTGTTGCCCACTGATACACAGGGAGGTATGTCTGCAAGCTCAGCAAAAAAACAAGAAATTTTTTTTAATATTTCGTTGACAATTTCAGTCCTTCTCCTCACACTTACTCTCCTCCCTCTAGCAATTCCCTTAATACTCCTCATTTTCCATTCATAAACTTGAATAGATATAGTCAGTACCATCATCATCGTCATCTGAATTTTCAAGCTTACAGAAGAAAAGACATTATCCTTTGAATGGATGGGGGAAAAGGTTACAGTAATTCAGAGAACAAATCAGATCATCACTTATTGGTGAGAGTTAGTAAATGAAAGGTCAGAGGTGTGACTATATTAGCGTGATATTCCCAGGAAAGCTATTAGGTAAAGTAAAACCTACCACCATGTTATCAAGAAAACTATTTCTCTCAAATTTCATGAATATACACCATAAATATAATATGTTAGTCTTATCTAGAATATCAATTTCCATTTCCTCTTCGACATAGCTGCTGGTATCTCACTACCTACTGCGTTCTAGTAGCTTCCAAGTTGCACACTTGTAGTTTCCTCATCTAGCAACAAAATGGCATCTCTAGCGAGCAAGTACAACTCTCTAGACTCGACAGTAGTTTCTCCACGGTAGCTATATATCTTGTCTACCCCCTCCTCCTCACTTTGACTGTAGGAAAAGTTGTCGCAGGACAAGATCCACCACCTCAGTTGCAGAAAAATTTCTTGCCATGTTCAAACCAGCACCAAGCTTATTTTTAGCCCAACTACCTTAGTTGTGTAGTAACTATTTCTAATGTAACAATATATGCAATAGAACAATGCACTAGCCCTGCTCTGGTTTATGGGTGGCCGCACACAGCCTACGCAATTTTTTGTTGATGTTTGCTATGCACGATTACTACTATTATATTCTTACAGGGGCTTCTCCACTACAAAACAAGGACAAAGGACCTGCCGAAGGTGCCGCTCACAAATTTTAGAGGAAATCTGGAGGAAATATCGGGGCCGGTTATAAAATTTAGTAGCATTTTTTTGGAGCAGTGTGGTAAATTTGAGCTCTACAATTTGGTGCACTACTAGTCAAGCCGATACTCAACTGCATGACAACGAGTCCTTTTTCATTTCAATATTATTTTATGATTCATTCGCATTTTTTATAAGATATTGAAAAATTAAAGTTGTTGTGCAGTTCATTTTGTTTAGGTTTAACCATGTGTAAAAATTGTCATTCTCATTATTAGATTCCAAGAAACTGATACAAAATTTGAAACTTTTATTCCACTCGCAATCCTTATGAAATAACTCCCCCTCCCCCCCCCCCCCCCCCCCCCCCCCCCACCCCCTCCGTGAGCAATTTATTTTCAGTAGGTTTGTATTGGTTCTAAAAAGAGCCCACCTATATAAAGAGTAAACAAACATCAATGCAAAAGAACAAGAGAGTCAGAATAGAGGGCAGTTTCTTGGAGATAGCCCGAGGTGAAGATCTTAGAGCTATGCAGCTTATGAAGTCTTTGCTCCTCAGAAGCCGAGCTTGCTTGATCCATTGGCTCGAGCTCATATACACAGAGCCTGGAGAACGGCTACAGGAGAAGAGGCAGCCTGGTGCACCTTGTGGCATGACCTCAGATGAGGACTACTGCATAGATTGTTGCTGTAAACGGCTATTAGACAACCTGAAGCTATAGAGACACCACCATTTTGCAAAGTATACTTCTGCTGCTACGGGGTGATTTTTTTCTGCTTGCATATTATCGAATGGTGGGGTATTGGTGGGGAATAAATTAATGTCTGGATCTACAGGTAGTGCACGTTGCTATGCGCGGCCACCCTTAAGGTATATCAATGTGTGTTACTTTTTTTCTAGTATGACAAGATTGCTTTCAGACTTTAAGTGTGAATATAGTAGCATATTTAACAATCTCATTTAAATACAAATGGTGAAGTATAGTTAAATACAAGTGGCAAATAAAGTATTCCTAAAATACAATGCATTGTTTTTAATAGAACTTACAATGCAGTTTGTCGAGAGTGTGTTCCACCACTCTGCTGACAAATACTAGTACTTTTCTTGATGAAAATCGTATCAAAAATAGCTGAGACCAGTTGAAGTAGTAAATACAAGCCAATAAAATAAGAGATCTCAACCTCGATCGAAGAGCTAGGTGAAAATTAGAATTAGTTCAATCAACAATACTTTGAACGTATTCACAATCAACAATACTTTGAACGTATTCACAATAGCATGAAATACCATAAACAATAAATTAAAGCTAACTACTTTATCTGTTGTAATAAATTAATAATACTTATCAGGATTATTAATCATAAGCATTAGTGTACGAACATGTTTCAATATGGGAGAGGGGAGGGGGGGGGGGGCTCCATTAAACATTTAAAGGAGTTCATGTGAGAAATCACTTCTTTAGATAGCGTATCAAAAATTACAAGGGGAGAGCTCTAGACTCTGGAAACCCGAAAATCAGACTGTGACAGACAGACAAATCACACACAGGACAGGATGACCACTATAGTATGTCCAAGTTGAGTTGGCACGACCACAAGCACGATAAACGAGGAATGCACTTTGTAAAAAACCGGAAACAATTTAGTCATGTGAACAAATTGCAATTGATGCGCGAGTAAATCAACATTCACGTGGAAAAGGGCCGGCTACTCAGGTTCGCATTATTAATGCATTAACTTTTGCTCGAGTTTTTCAATGTTGTCTTGCAGTTCTAAATAGTTATTTCCTGGTGCTGTTCTGTTTACAGGTACGCAACTAGAGAGAAGAACCTGAAGGAGTGAAATTACCAGCCACAGAAGACTAAGGCGGCCCAATATTGTAAGCTTTCTGAGAGTATTGAAACATTCATGGTGTCTACCAGTGAGAATTCTGCTGTAGTTCACAAGGATGACACTATTGTCCTTGTTTGAAACTTGTACTATTCTGTAAGCTTATTTTTTATTGTCATTTATTTCATTTGTACATATATTCACTGATCACAATATTACAATTAAATTATCACAACTATTAATATTTACAGAACAAATAGCACAGAAATAAGAATGATAATGAAAAGCTTCTTTTGTAGCCAACCCCAAGGTGAAGATGGAGTCACTCAGAATTGCCACAAAAAATCTAGGGGGAAAAAAGATTAGTGAAATGGTAAGAAATCTGCATAACAATCACACAATTGAAAAATGGTTGATTTATAAAAGCTTATTACTGACACTACAGCTATATTACACTCTGCTAGCTAAATGTTGGCATTATTTCTATTTACAGCTCGGCATTAGTTGCTAAACAGGTATAAACTTAAATCTACCTGCATATTAGACTTACCTGTATCCTAGACGCAACAACTAAAGATTCTTTGGTGCTCATAGCGTACACTAAAAATGGAATACAAGGCTAGAAAGTACTCACCAGAGAAGGGACAAGTTCGTTGTTTACAAGCTCATTGAAAACTTTACACGTGATCGATTGCACCGAACCGTGTGACAAAATTCGGGCGCGTGTAGAGTGGGAAAGCTGTGGTTTTTTTTTTTTATTCCCATAGACTTTTGTATTGAGTTTTGGAATAGCACTTTCTCTCCGGATTTGGAGTTTACTGAGGGAATATTTTTAACCACTTCAGCACGAGCTTTTATCAGGGGAGGTCCAGAGGGAGGGGGGAAGGGGGGGAGGGAGGGAGGGATGAGAAGGCAACCCCCCTCTCCCAACCAAGTTTTTGAAGAAGAAAAAAAGTACAAGGATGAATGTACCAACACAGACAATACAATTTAACAATTTACAGGTCAGCTGCATGCTAACTTATGTTCTTCATTCATATATAAATCATGTACAATCATTACTATTTTTCAAATTTCGTGAGTTTTGACCAAAATATATTTGGGCCCCTCCCTGTCACTAGCACTGGATCCGCCCCTGGCTATAATAAAGTTAAACCATATGCCTGTAAAGGTAAATACTAAAAGCCCAGATGTATACCTAGCTAAAACCTTAGTCTTGATTGAAACTTTCTCATCTAAAGGGGTCTGGGGAAAAGCAAAGGAAAATAATGTGAAAAAATCTTAGTTGTCGCCGGAGATAAGATTTTTTTCACATTTTTCCTTTGCTTTTCCCCATACCCCTTTAGGTGAGAAAGTTTCAATCTAGTTTTATGAAGGGGTCAGAACTTGATAACCTTAGTCTTGACTAGAATGTTGGCCCATTGTCAATACACACCCTTATCATTTAATTTAGAAAGGAAATGTAGTAGAATTTGACAAAATTGTTACGAATCCATCAAATTTTTCTTGTTCAAGCATAAATAGCTAGTGTTTTTGTTTATTAATTGAACTTCACTTATTTATTATAGCTACTATGCTAATTACAGTAGTATGTACATATAGTACATATAGAAATCATTAATAGCAACAAAATTGAATCCTTCAAATGAAAATTTTTTTGACTTATTTCAACAATTTTATTACATATTTTTGCTCCTCTCTTTGAACACATAAAAACCACATCTTAAATATTTACTGATAAATTACCCAAATAAAATAAATACAGGTAAAATTTTAAAAAAAACCTTTAAATTTTGACTTTATATTACAAATACTACAAAACAATTATTTTTAATTGTCTCTATATGTAAGAATATACTATGGGATGTATCATACATGATAAATTACCTGAGACTGACTCCTAATCCATGTCGAGGAAGTGATGTAGGATATGTTGCACCAGTCTGGTAATTAATTACCTGCTACAAAATAGTATTTCTGATAACCACGTAAAGCCTAACCATATAGTGTGTTATTTCCCCTCAAATATTGATCAAAACAAATGTTCTAGGGGAAAAATGGAATGAGCAATAAGAGTATTTCACTCATTCAGTGTGAGACCATTTTGCCGTAGATGCAGTACTTTTAGCTGTGAATGTACAGTCATACTGAATCTTGATGTAAAGCTCTCTTATAAGAGCTATAAACAAACAACACTACATTTTTCAGTCATTAAACAGCTAATATTCAATACGCCAATAAAAGGGAACTACACTTTGATTATAGTTTACTGTCAAAACTATATAGAGGCTAAATATTACAGACAGGGAATGCAGTTTGACTTCAGTATGCCATCAAAAAATGAATACACTTTACATCTGATATGACCTTTTAGATAATAGAGTATTGACCATTATTCTCACTAAGCCACAAACTCTCCCACTCCAATTTTATGTACTCAGACTGGCCTAACAAGAAGTAGTTATTAAAGACAAGCTGCCAGCAGACTTAGATTTGCAAAATTATCCACAATTTATTATATCATTAAACAATTTTATTGTCTAGCTTCTGTATGATTAAATCAGGAAACTTAAACACAGTACACACCCCAGCTGTAGATAGAAATGCACTGTTAATTTTGCTACATCACAAGAGGCAACACAATGTGAACATATTTTACTGGCACCAAAGAGTGCACTGGCGACATGCCACATCTTTACTTTCTGGAATATGTAAGTCATCAAGGTCATAAACTGAATTACGCAGTTGTTTATAACTTACTCATTCATAGCTCCTTCATGTTGCTGGTAATTATGTATTTGCAGCACCCAAATGTCTAAACAGATGCTTAAAACCTTACTTCTTCTGCTATAGCTTTATATAATGTCTGTAAACCTCAGCACCAGATACACTTTGTTGCATTGTGCAATATTATGCATGCAATTGCCACACAAACACCAAGAAAGCATTAACAACTACAGTCTAGTCCATAATTTGGATTAGCCTACCAAACTAAAACCCTAGGTGTAGCACATCCATCAGAATCAATATCTCATCTAGATATGCTGCTTTTTTGTCAGTAATACATATTGGATGAACTCCATGATTAGAATTTCTTCCAGATTAAAAAAAAAAGATGACTAGAACTTCAAAGACTCATGGTTTCTGAACTGCCAAGGCTGTAGAAAGTACTCCTGCACTGTTATGGCTGCCAGAATCACTCTATACTGTCAGAATCAGCAATGCCAGCCCAAAAAGCCATAGTTGAATCCTAAAAAGTCACAGTCACAGCCTAAAAACAATCTTAGCCAAAAAAAAAAAAAGCCATACTCCTAGCCTACAAAAAAAGCATAGTCCAAACCGTAAAAAGCCATGTCCCCACAGACATAGTCCTAGCCTTAAAAGCCATAATTCCAACTTAAAAGCCATAGTTTTAGCCTATCAAGCCTAAAAGGCCTAGACTGAAAACCTTACCACTGTGAGTCCGCTCTCCATTGAAAGAGAAAGAAGTGGAGCAGAGAGGAAGGACAAGATAAACAGAAGAGAAGACAGGAAGAAAGGACAGGAGACAATTATAAAGTGATGCAGTGCATATGCATATATATGGAAATCCCGGATGGGTGCCGGGCCGATACCTAGCCAGCCGGCTCATTGTCCCATGCCCACAAAACACAAAGCCAATGGTGGTGTGTATAAATGGGTCAAGAAAAGTAAGAAAAAAAAATAGCAGATTGATGTAACTGAAACAAGTAGTGAAGGATAGTAACATCAGATTAAAATACTCTATTCCTAATTTGCAAAAGTTGTACATCAAAGGCCTGTGTATAGTAGGATTACTTGCTATTATTGTTACTACTAGCAAGTACCCCACCACACAGTGGCGCTGGATGTATTGCAAAGTAAGAATACAGTAGCATAAGTTATTTTTATTCATTGCTATCATCCTCTACCATTGGTTAAGGTTACATCTGTTTCCCTCTCCTGCTCTCTTTTTTCCCGAACTATCCCAGCCTTTCTTATCCCCAACATTTCCTTTTTAAAGCTCTTTCTTCTTGAGTCATGGAGTCCTTTCTCCTTCTTTGTCTACCTCTCCTGCTTCTGAATCTCCCTGTTCCTCTATCAAGATTGTTGACTAAGCTTTGCGAAACTTTTGCCTTCCTTTTCATACTTTCATCTTTCTTTTTTAAACTTAATGCCACCTTTTCAATTACACCAGCTTTTTAATTACAAATCCTTCCCTTTCGCACAATTACCTTCTTTTTACTATGCCGCTTTACCTTGCCGATTCCACTCGCTTTTTAGTTACAAATCACTTCCTACTGAACCATTCAGGAACTGTTCAATCTCATGAATTATTCATGAATATACACCGTCATCGGTCACCATAGTCGTTATTACTGACACACAAGCATATTACTATATAGTCTCGTGTAGTCAGATCCTTTACCTACCACTACGTTGGGAAAAGGTCTCGTGGCATACATAGTACCAGTTCAATACCCTCCATATCTCAGGGGGAAGTTACAGTTTCGGTAGTGGTTGTAAGTAATTTAGGGTTATCGCAGCCACTCAATCAGCTCATTTTAGCGGTCCCAAGACTTCCGCGTACTAGAGGAATGGGGCAATAGAACTTGCTATAAATAAGGTGCCAAACAGGATTCATGAAAGGGCTGCAGGACGAATTTATGTACAAGAAATCGGCTTTGCTCTTTTATATTGACAAAAAGAATGTGATTTGTGACAGTAACAATGCCACTTGTAGCTATAAGCGAGGAGGAAAGGCTAGCATGTTGCACCTTATAGCCCACCAATAAGTGCCATACAAGACAGCGTTGTAAGGCAGTTATGGCACACTTTATAGCCGTCTTCTCTCGTGCAAGAGACATTTTGTACGATCATTTTAGCTACGCATTAAAGCTTATTTTCGTGTGCGGTATTTTTACGTTAAAATAAGTGTTTAACCACGGAGCATCCGGTGAAGGACTAATTACATTCCTTTGGAACTGGTACTATGTACTGATGCCACCAGACCCTTTCCCAGCGTAGCAGCAGGTAAAGGGTCTGGCTACGCAAGACTAAATACTAATAGATTATTATTATTATTATTACTATTATTATTGTTATTATTATTATTAGGTAAATTTGTGATCTACTTTGTTGTGGTAAGAGCAATATATTTAATAAATAACCAGGGTGGCCATTTGTGCACAAGCTCACCACTTTCTCACTACTTTACACCACTATTACAGTCAGTGCAATAATATTTTGACTTCTTCATTTTGCTCAAGTGTATTTTCTTGCTGTTGTTGTTGTTGTTGTTTTTCGCTGTTGTTGTTTAAAAAATAAATACAAAATCTACATATATATTAAATATCATCTGAAAGCCAATATATCGACCATCTTTTGTAGTAAATCTGTAATAAAATTATACAAACTCAGCATTTTAAGCTATGCTCATATTTTTAGTTTAAGTAAGACACCATTCCATTGACATATATCACAACCTGCCCATTGAAGTGTCGATGTTGTTGTTTTTCCTTTTCTATTCCATTTTTCTTTTTTTTTTACTATTTTATGAACATAGTCTATGACATCTGACTTTTGTCAACTTACTGCATTGTCCTGACTCCAACTGTTGATGACTCTCTCCCAACCATTGCGTACACCAGAAAAACTCACATCTTGCAAGCCTTGAGCCATAATGACTATCTTAAGCCCACAGATTTGTCAGCAAAACAATACCTACATGATATAAAAAAATTCTATGTTCAATATTGATATCTTTATACAATAAGATTGTTAAACATGTGTCATTGTGTGCTAGCATATGCATAAACTATATCTTTGAAGTCAAGTTCTCCGATAGCATTCTCAAAAAGGAGCTAAATTGCACTTATACAATATTCTCCTCCTCCTCCTTAAACAAACTCAAACAAGCTTCTTCTCCCTACAAACAAGCATCTCCTCCCTAAATAATCTTCTCCCTAAACAAGTAAACTAGCTATTTCTTTCCAGGAGAGCCTCATATTAAGCATTATATTTACCTGGTACTTCTTCAATTACAGTTCTTTTACTGCAGAAAGTCGCGAAAGCCTTGCTTAACTTCAACAAAAGGGGGCGTAACCCACGCACGGTTACGGGGACACAAAATTGTAGCCACACCCTCGTTAGGTTAGCCGACAAACAAAAATTCGTAAAGAGGGGCGTGGTTATGAAAAGCACCAGGTGCGCGCAGTCAATTCTGCTAAATCTGTAATGTTATCAGGGGCGTATGCACCTCCTATTGCTACAGTAACGTGGCGCACCAAAAACAGATAAACTTGCTACAAAAATAGGATCGTCCGGATCCCCCTCACAACCTTCCCCTTTTCTACAAGGTAGCCCGGAGCTAAGCAATAATCGTGGTTTGTGACTGAAATAGGTAAGTACGGTTTCATGACGAAATATGAACTAGTCTCGCTTTACCAAATTACTACGACGCAGGAAAGGGTCCGGTCGAACGAAGACGGATAGTCGGACAGCTTAGCTATAGTATGTCCACGTTGAGTTGGCGCGACCACAAATGTGGCAAAAGAGGAATGCACTTGGCGAAACCGGAAACCAATTAAGGTCACATGACAGTAGTAGCTCAAACGCGCGAAAACGTCGACGCC
>WLWI01005375.1_pt1 | contig 10682 bp, 10 predicted proteins | sample 6701501 | NCBI WGS metagenome assembly WLWI01 (sample SAMN12718690, study PRJNA515312) | sponge metagenome | isolation source: marine sponge | host: Mycale hentscheli | place: New Zealand: South Island, Marlborough, Capsize Point | collected 2014-11-01
TTGAGACATAGCAAGTGATGATTTTCCACTTACCCATCTTGTTTAATGGCTTCAACGAGTAGGTCCGAACTGTTAGTCGGCAAATCACACAACTGTGGGTAAGAGAAACTTCAAGTAACAGCGCAGTAAAAAACTTCACCTTGTTCATAAAACAAACCAGGCAATGTTGTACATAACACCTGTTAATTTTCTGTGAGCTACCCACAAGAAGGAACAAGTTAACTTGTTCACATGTTGTTGTTATCCACATGTTTCACTATATCTGTGGTAACTCACGCAGAGAACTAGTGGATTCCTACTATCTAATAGCTGTACTACTAGCTAATAGTGTTAACAGTTCATAAGTAATTATTAATTCAATACCAATGCAATACACTGACTAAAAAGCAATAGAACACGAGATTATATAAGTATAGAATGACCACAGAAATGCAATAAGATGAAAATAATTTGAGTGAGTCACCACAATATCTTCCACCATTTTTATTTCAAGCTCACTTAAAATTAATCAAAGTTCTATTATAAGAAGCAATAACTCTCCCACACTAACTAACAATATAATATGAAAATGCTTCAGGAAATCTCATTTTAATAATTGTACTGTCCAAGGCTGAGTACCCAACATTATTCTTAAATAAGGTGCACCCTGTGAGAATAATTGCCTTAATTAATGTTATTCCTTAAACTTCCCATAGTGATTTAAATGCTACCAATCATACTTGTATTCCATCACAGAATTATCTTTATTTTTTAATGATTGATGTTATTCACTATAATGGAAAAGATAAAGTTGTAGAAGCTGAAAGCAATTTACTATTATGCAAATGTCTTAGGATTATTTCACCTGTCATATTATTAATTAGATAATTCTTTATTCACACATTTCTTTCTTTATAAAAAATTGATCTAAAATCAAAGAACTTCACTGAAACATTAATTAGTTTGCATTAAAATTAATGCTCAGAATGATGACTTGTTTAGAAGCTAGCTAGCTACTTACCAATGCATGATCTTGGTCCAAACCCAAATGGTTGAATGGCAAATGCATGAGTATCATCGATCCCTTTGCCACCTCATCAGGGGATCGAACTTCAAGGGATCAGGAAATAGAGAACTGTCTCCGGCCAGCAGTGTATAGGGAATATGTCACTGTGGTCTATTACACCACAAGAGGAGAAAACCAAACATGATAAGAGGCTTTTAAAAATATTTACAAAATACTTCTAGCTAGTTCATGAACTATGATTGAAAAATTGGTAAAAAAAATAGTATAGTTATAAGGAGTGCAATAATGTTACTTACTCCTGTAGGAACTTGATATCCATGAAGAACAGAATCTTCTTGTAGGACACATACTGTTCCTGGAGCTGTGCTGAAAAGCCTGACATGGAATAGAAAATTCAGTTTATATACTGACACTTGAATGTCCCACATTACAGCAATGATGGCCTATTTTCCATACAAATGAAGGTTTCAGCTTTCACTCATCATTCTGCTGTGGTGTTGTATTAATTAAGCAATAGGTGATCAAAAATTAGTTGTTTTTGCTTATTGGAAAACAACAACAACAACAACAGGAGACAAAACTAGTCTATGTACATATTAAAAACAAGCTTCAAGTTGAGAGTTGGTAATGTTCCTCCTCTGTCTGCCATATGTATATGTTGTGTGTCTAGTATAGCTAAACCAAAGCTAACATTATGATGGACATACTTTTGTTGACCAGTTCTTTCAAAGAAAATAATACAGCTTGTGCAGACAACTAGCTAAATCAGTTAACATCATTGCATCACTTAACACTTCGAAAAATAATCAATACTCATTTTTCAGCACATCAGTGAGCAAATACGACCAGCTAGATTTAATTAACTTACAACAATTTCTCCATTCTATTAGCTTAGCTTGTAGCCATACTGACAGCTATCCAAATTCCCACTAGAATTCTCACTACAAGTGGCTCTAGTCTATTCCTAGAAATTTAATTATTTTACTTCTTGTGAAATAGTATACTTTCACTTTACCAAGAAAATACTAATATGAGTAGAACTTCTGATCTAAAGAATGACACTGTCTCCAACTAGAAACTACTTAAACTGTACATTCCCAAGAAAAAAGTTTTGGAATATCTGATTTATTCCTTCTTGGTATTTCCACATAACTAGATGGTTTATCAACTGCTAATTGCTATGCAAAAAAAAAAAAAAAAAAAGGAAATGTGAAAGCCAAGTTTGGATTGGTAAAAAGTCTGGATAGCTACTCATTTCACAAGAAAATTTTTAACACCCCATTTCCCAGCGTAGTAGCTAGTTGGGTAAAGGGTCAGACCTGCGAGACTGCCCAAACCTTGCAGGGGGTGGAATAGGTTTGGTAGCAACTGGCGCTAATCAGCTAACTGGAATGCAGTTAATACAGCCCTGTCCACCGCTTCTATGCTACACCAACTCCGCTTTCATACCTTTTTGTTTTATTATTTTGATAGCTTCAAAGCTAAATTCTTACTTGTGCCACGTTAATAATATTTATTCTATTTATTCAATATTTCTGATCACATTTTACTCTTCAGATTCTGAGGGTAAAAATCTGATGAGGTGCTGCAGTGTCCCTAGACCCTCACCCTCTGTAGCAGTTTGGTAAAGAGATTGGCAACTTGAGACTACCTATTGATCTATGCTTGAAATTCTAGCCTAATAATACCATACATATTTTAGTATAGAAGTTCCAGATATATTTTATATTGGAATACATTTGTCTTGTGGCTATATACTGTATAGATGTCAACAGGAAATTTAATAGCTTCAATTAATCTTTAAAATTGAACCAGTTAAGCTTACTTCTAGATCATGTGAATTTAAACCTAGTTAGCTTTTAAAGCAGTTTCGTAAAGAATTTCCCTTTTAACAGCTGCTTGCACCGTCTACTCGTTAAGTTAGGGAAGGTTATGGCAACGCAAGGTTAGTACGCATAGCTGACCTAAATACCTAATGCGCAAGTGCGAAGTTAGCGTTCGAGCTAGCGTGTAGGTATATAAAGTGGTCAAGGTGAAATCAAGCGTCACTATTTCTGGTCATTGGAAATAGTGTTTGGGTTGTTGGTGGAGCTGTGATTGTGAACTGCGACGTGAACGCATTGAGCTGTTATTCTATAGTACAGCTCAGTAGCCGGTTGGAATCTTCGGTAACAATGTGGGTGTTGAGTCGAAGAAGCCCGATTTTCCTATCGTCTACCGCTAGGTCGCTAGCAGTCGAAAAAACTGACCCGTTGCCGAAGCCTTTTAATGCCATTCCTGGTCCCGCGCAAATTCCACTACTGGGAAATTCTTTGGAACTGAAAGGAAATATAGAAAGACTGAGATTTTATATCCATGATTGTTTTGAAAAATACGGAAGTATTTTTAGATTGAAGCCAATTGGTGAGTATTTGCAGTCATCTTTATTATGGATAGCTTCATCCTTATTGTAGGTTTTAATGTTATTTATTATTATTATCATTATTATTATTATGGGTGCAGGCTCACACTATATTGTGGTGCTAAAAGACCCTACTGTCATAGAAAATGTATTGAGAGCAGAAGGTAAATACCCTGTAAGGGATACCGTTTTTACGCCTAAATTTGCCTGGTTATTCAAGAATAGAGGAAAAGCTCCAATTACATTTCCTTTTGAGTAAGTTTTAATTATTTTTTTGAGGGAATTTTTTTTCCATAATAGTTTATTTGACTGCTCATAGAACTGGAGAACGTTGGAAAGCATTCAGATTAGCAGCGGGAAAGCAGATATTGCCAAAGAATGTGAAAATTTACCATTCTGACTTTACCCAAATAGTGGATAGATGTAAAGAATACATCAAGTGTACAAGGAATGAAGATGGAATAATTGAAGACATTGTTCCTATACTTAAAAGGCTTGTTGTTGAATGTAAGTTTGATCCAGTTATATATACTGTACTGAACCCCACCGCACCATGGCGCTTGATGTACTAACTTTAGCATGAATGCAAAAGCGCAAAATATTATCGTCTACCACCTGGTTTAGTTACGTCAGTTTCCCTCTCCTGCTCAAAACAGAGTGGTGGTGATAGAGCAATGATATCCAGTGAGTTACATGAAAAAAATAAGTCCAGCATAAACAGTTATTGAAGCGAAGGTCTCTACAAAATACTGAGAACACGAGTATATACTTCATTTTGTTTCCTCCGCCTTCAAGCAAAAATTGTGGTGATAGAGCGGTGCAGTGAGAATTTTGAAGAAATTGTGTCTTACCAGTATGACCACTGAATACAAAACATAGACCTCTTATTTAGCTGTCACTCATATGCATGTGTTATTCCATAAGTTAATTATTTTCATCTGTTTTATTCACTTTAGCCTGGGAACAAAAAGTACTTATAATGTGGATCTAGCTATATGAAGTAGCTCACTAGCTATCCTTTAAAATTATTACGACATCACAAAATGTGAAATATAGAGTTGCACACAACAGAGGGAAGTTTACAACAACTGTGGGAAACATACTGGAATAACAGTTTTTAATCCATGGCTGTTACCGCAGCAACTTATATGGTAAATATTATATATATTGAGGGTTCTACTGTATACACTATTGACTTAATCCTCAGTAAGTATATGCTTTAGGTATCCTGTGCCATTATTCCATCCATTTTATCATTAATGTTAAAAAAAATTATCGTGATTTCAGATCACATGCTCAGATAGGTTCTCAGATTAATGCATTAAGAGCTTATTTCCTACTATGGCAGCAGGAAGTGGTAAATTTCCTACTTGTAGCACTTCAGCAGCCAATGGGCAATTATTGCCTAACCTTACATCCAACGTGCCTAAAAACCACAAATTTTCATGCAAATTAACTAAATTGAACTATAAATTAATCAGCAATTAAAAATAAAGAATCATCTTCATCATCAATTTCTTTTTTGGCTTGCATGATGTGCATAATGCAACATTCTTTGCTTCCTTGACATGAACAGATTATGATGCATGCCAGATCAATGCTATTACACCCACACTTCTGGGTCTTACATGACTCAGGTGCCAGTTCAAGGCCCAAACTGCCACTATTACCTAATCAACAGGAAAAGTAACTTATCAGATGTTGGCCAGTGTGTACTGTATCAGTGAAGGGATATAATTTGACCCTGAGATAGCATACATGTCTTCTCCATCACATTTGATTCTGGCAGACATTTTCCTCCTTGTGATAAGTATGTGCAGGTGACTGTTCTTCATCACTCATTTTATTCAGATAATTTGATACTATTTGCAGGCATGCAGACTCATACCCAAGTCTTGAGCCTTTCCCATACCACAATAAGGTGGTCTTAATAGACATGTCACTCTATAAGCCATTATTTGATTGTGCTCTCAATACATCAAATGCTTGTGAACTTCACTGGGTATTTTATCCATGGAATGGAAGTAGTACAGCACATAGTGTGTATATATAGCCATGTGTCCAGCAGCAAAAGGACAGTGGCAGTACTTCTCTCACAGTTTCAAGGTGAAGTTCCGATCTTCCTCCAGTATGAGCTGTTTTCTTATTCATTACATTTTTTATTTCTTTTTTATTACACAATCAGTAGTCAGGGGCAAATTGCTTGTGCCTTGCCTTTCATTTGTAGTTGCAGCTAAATCAGTATATGGGAGTGACTGGAACATAGTGGCTAATCCAACTCCAGAAGATGAGGAATTCATGGATGCTGTGGCCATCTTCATTGGGTCCATAGTGAAGGTCATGGCTCAGTTCCCATGGTATAGGATCTACCCAGATAAATTTTCCAGAGAATTCAGACGGGCACTAGAGGTATGCAAAAAATATACTAAATTTTTTTTTAATTTGGGTTAGCCACATAGTTAGTTTTATTGTGGCTGTTAAAAAGTGTGTTTATACAAGAGAATTAATTTTGTGTTAAATTATAACTAGATAATGCAGAAGCGGAGTATACAAGAGGCAGAGAAAATCTATGATCTAGTGGCTTCTGGAAAGACAAGTGAAGTCCCTGGACTACTAGAGCAATGGCTGATGGAAGGCAAGATGAATGAGAGAGATGCAATCTACGAGGCTGCAGGATTATTTAGCACAGCAGTAGATAGTGTAAGATATAACTTGCATTTCATCATTTTAAATAAATCTTCCGCTTAATTTTACATAACATCTACGATTGCAACTTACATTGTATAGGCTTAACCTTCCTCTGCACTCTTCGCTTAATTAAGCAAGTACCCCACTGCACAGCGGTGCTTATGTACTTACTTTTGCAAATTAAAAATGCAATAGGATAAGATATTTTATTCATTGTTATTATCCTCTACTTGCTACTTGGTATAGTTCTTAATTCATGAATACACACACACACACCAATCGCTATCTTTCTTTCTGAACCATCTCAGCCCTTCTTGTCCTCCTCCTTTCCTCTCTTCAGCTAGAAACAAACAGTTAGGCTCAAAACTGTGCATAAATTCCCCAGAAATGTTTTTTTATACAAGTCACAAAAAGTTGTTGCAAGTGGTTACTATGACATTTAAAACCAATGTACCAGACATAAATTCAAAATTTTCGCCTGTTTTTAGTAGTTGAGTGCTTGTTAACCCTCAGCGCACATGCGTGAGAGGGTTACAGTAGTCTATTTGTCATTCATTCGTTCACTCTGTCAACAGTGTATGTCGAAGATGGCGGACGTTTATGCCTTGAGAGAAGAGGAACTCCGACTAGATGACGATCTAAGTCCCTTTAATTTGCCACTTTTATTTAATTTTGGCTTAGATTTTGAGAAAGTGAGAGAAAAGGCAGAGAACACAGTGAGTGTTGCTATATGACCATGCCCATTCATTCGTTTACCTTACCTGCTATTTACAATCACGCGCACTAACATGAGCGTACAAATTTTACAGCGCCTGGTTCAGATTTGTTACATGCGTTCTGTAGCTCCAGTAAGTGCTAATCTTTTATTTTGTCAGGTGTTGGGAAGTCTCTGCTGCTGGAGGTGTGCTTCTTTCATCAGCTGTAATCATGCCTGCTCTCCAAAAAGTGTACCTAAGTGTTTGTGTAACATGCATGTAAGAAAGTCCAAATGTTTCTGTGGTTATTTTTTTCCTACCAAGCCAAGGTTAATACTAAAGCCATCAAGTACTCAGAAAATCATAAAAACCAAATGGCTGAGTGTCAAGACACAAGTTACCAGTTATAATCAGAATGACTTTAAAAATAGATGTTACAGAATCTGCCACTACTTTGGAAATTGAGGTGAGCAAGCAATTCTATACTTGTTTATTAAACTTAATGGTTAACTACTATAATTCCACAGTTTTATGTAACATATTCTATGCAGGCTCGCTCACCATTTTGTGCTCAAGCACACCACTAGTAATATTTTATTATTAGTATGATAGAATAAATCTTGCTCCATTTGTTGCTTCATTTCTAGACTTCCAGTCAGGCTGTGTTTCTTCTTCACGATATAGCAAAAAATCAACATGTTCAGGAAAAACTTTATCAAGAAATTCAGAAAGTAATGGGGGAAGATGAACTACCAACAACCCAACATTTATCTCAAATGCCGTACATGAAGGGTTGCTTGCAGGAATCATACAGGTATATAAAGCAAAGTTTTCTTTTTGTAACATAATAGCTGAGCTTTAATTGTGTTGCTGCTTTATGCCGTCTATTTAGGCTCAATGGGACTAGTGCTGGAAATTTGCGTGTGTTAACTAAAGATACAGTTCTGCTAGGATATAATATTCCGGCAAATGTACGAGTATAATGTATTAACAACTGCAGTGCAATTTTTATTTCTTGTTTAATTACTATTGTAGACTACTATCTCTTACTCCATATATTCAGCTGGAAGAGACAGCTCTCTGTTCTCCAATCCTCTGGAGTTTGACCCTGAAAGGTGGAAGATAGATGAGATTCATCCCTATGCTATGCAACCATTTGGAGTAGGACCTAGATCATGTTATGGTAGGTTGCTTATCTATATAATAATACACTTGTGTGTCAGTAACGACGACGATGGTGACTAATGATGACGGTTGTCAGGCGTAGCCAGACACTTTACCAAACCAATACGTGGGAAAAGGGTCTGGTGTCAAGCCTATAGACTCCTCATACTTGTGGAATGCAATTTAATGTTTTAATTTATAGTGTGTGGTTGGTGCAGTTGCTTAGCAATAACCTACGCAATAATTCGAATTGATTCATTGTCTTCTTGTTACACGGCCATTTAAAACCTCAATTGATCATGTGATATACTTACAGCGATTTCATTGGCCACACAGGAATTTGTTGTCGGGTACAAGCCAGTATATAAGTTTGACACCAGTCCCTTTTCCCTGTGTAGTGGTTTGGTAAAGGGTCTGAAAGCCAGACTACAATGATCGTGTGTGTATTCATGAATAATTCACGAGCTAATCAGAATTGTTAAAGTATTGTCATTACCTGAATGGGAAAAACTTTTGACAAGAGAAAAAAACAAGAAAAAACAACAACAACCTTACCGTGATTCGAACCTGCAAAACCGGGCAATAGCGTAGTGTGCACTCAAACCTTTTAACCATCGGGACCTACCAGCTTACTTTAGCTTGAATTTCCTTATCCTATAAAAACTGAATACTGGGTTGCCGGATTGAGTTGGGAAAGAGTCTTCATCTGTGTAGCTAACCATAATGGGTACAAGAAAGGCAATAGCTAGGTGAGAAATGGCTGACTGGTGTAAATACTGCAATGAAGAAGTGGAAAAAAAATACACAGAAAAGACAGAGATGATGGGGAGAAGGAGAGGTAGACAAAAGAGGAGAATTGAATCCTCCATGAGTTGAAAAGAGAGTCAGAAAAACAGGGCCGGGATGGGTGATGAAAAAAAAGGGGAGCAGGAGAGGGAAACCACCATGGATACAACTATACTATAGCACTCCTAATTTGCACAAGTTAGCATATCAGGTGCTACAGTGTGGCGGGGTACTTGCTAGTGATAAATAATAATCTAAAAACACTTGTATACTTGGTTGCAGGCAAAAGATTTGCAGAATTGGAGCTTAAGCTAATATTAATTCAGGTAAGAAAATAAAAAATCTTGGCCAATATTTTGTTACTGATTTTGTTGATTTTGTGCCTCACTTTTGGTAATTGATTCACTACTCTGATGGGTATGTCAATGCAATTTTCTAGATGACTGTATGACACACGACAAAATTAATGAGCTACTGACTTATCAGTTCGCCTATACAATTATCAATTTAGTTATTATTGCTTTTTAAAAACATGACCTTTTGATTGTTTATATGAATCATACTAGCTAACCATGAAGTATCGATTTTTTTTAATGAGTGTCTTGCAGATGGTGAAGAATTTTAGATTGACTACTGATCTTGATGTCATGGATACAGTACACAGGAGTGTAGTGTATCCCAGAGGGAAAGTTCCTATCACTTTTGCTGACAGAAAGTGACCAATCCTAAACTGTAGTCAGCTTATTTCTAAAAAAAATTGTATTATTTCTAATGACTCAAATTAAGGTTGCAACATCAATAATTGACTTAGCTAGATAATTAAGCTATCCTGGAAACAACCTAATACGAAGGGGTAAATAGTTGATTTAATTCCTTGAATGATACAGATCTCTAAATGAAAAGATTTTGTTTAGTGGAGGTATGGAAAAGGGTAGACCACAAAGTAAACACGCACGCGAGGGTCAAAGTACAAAATGACATAGTAGGTTCACATATATATAAACTAGTGGTGTGCTTGAGCACAAATATCGAGCAAAACTACAGTATTATACTTGAGCTTAGTTCATGCAAGAAAGTATATAGTTGACCATTAATATTACCAAATTACTCTCTTACCTCAATTTCCTGAATAGTGGTAACTTACTATGTTTTAGCTTAGTTCATGCAAACACTATAATAGAAGTTATGACCTTTTATTTCAGCAAACAAATACAAAATTACTCTTTTACCTGATTAATGGTAACTTTTGTAGTATTAAACATCAGCCATTCTGATAACTCAGTAACTCTTACCCGTACGGGTACCCGCACGCGTGTTTAAGGGCCATACGTAATAATAAATATACCCAATTTTGCATTATCCATCCCTAATACTGTCTCGCTTCGCTCGCTCTTCATATGAATGCTGAGACTTTTTATTACTAGCTATGAGAGTGCTAGGTTCATACAGACTCCCGCTTGCACTTTGCGAGAAGTCTGTCTATTCGTTTTCAACCTACTGCTCCTCCTAATCTGTTGAATAACATTCCGTCCAATACGGGTAGAGCTTCTGTGGTTCCAAGGTTAATGCTGCACGCGTGCACACTCACCCGTACTATTTCACTTAGCTACGGCGGTATTTCACTTAGCGAGCGAGACACTTACAGGGGTAACACTTACAGGGGTAACACTTACAGGTGTAACACTTACAGGGGTTACACTTACAGGGGTAACACTTACAGGGGTAACACAATTGAAAAAATCAGGGATATTTTTGGCGAGCGAGACAGTATTAGGGGTGGATAATGCAAAATCGGGTATATGTTATATGTATATTTGTATGTGGGATGGTACGTATGCCCTTTAAACGCACGCGCGGGGAACTCTTTTCTCCAAAAAACATGACTTTTTAGGCTTGACCCCAGTTTACTCTGAAACTACAGCATTAAACAAGCCTTACTTTA
>WLWI01005376.1_pt1 | contig 10682 bp, 7 predicted proteins | sample 6701501 | NCBI WGS metagenome assembly WLWI01 (sample SAMN12718690, study PRJNA515312) | sponge metagenome | isolation source: marine sponge | host: Mycale hentscheli | place: New Zealand: South Island, Marlborough, Capsize Point | collected 2014-11-01
CGCTCTTTGTCATGGTTATAAGCCGTGCGCAACAGTATTTACTTGAAAATACATTGTCTACTAGACTACCGCGAAGGTAAGTCTGTGTAGGTGCATGTCCAGTTGTGTCAAAGCATTGTGTGTTACAGCCACTACTTAGCTAAAGAATATAAAGAAAACCTTTAAATAACGTATATTGTTTTGTTGTTGTTTTTTTCCCTTCAATTCAAGCAGTTGCAGAGAGTTGTTACTATGGCACTGAAATCCCTTTATCGTGTATGCGAAATTAAAAAACTGGACCTTATCTTCAGTAGCTTCAGTGTTAGAAGTCAAAATCATTCATATAAAAATAGTATAGTCTTTAGGCTCGCTCGCCATTTGTGCTCAAGCACATCACTAATATGTCTGCATGTTCTAGTTCATTAGCTAATGAATTATTCATGAATATGTACATCGTCATCGGTCATGGGTATTAATATATGGGCATTATATTGTTGGCAAGCGAGCGAAGCAAGCGAGATACTAAATAGGGGTAACAAATTGAGATTGGAGATATTTGTTTGTTTATATACATGTTTGGATGTATGTATACATTTTGCACTTTGACCCTCTCATTTTCGTGTATGCTAGGAGGTTGATCTCGTCTCATACAACACCTAACAGGTTTAGTGATCTTTACCCATATCATCCAAAGAAATCAAATTTTTTAGAATTCTTTTGTGCGTGCACTTAAAACATACACCAGAGTTTATTTTCTGTTTGAAATTAGTGGCGGTATGTGTAAATCATACACTATTTCCTAGCTAGATTACATCATTTATATTTATAATAGTATGGTGTGTAAATTGCCCAATCAAAAATGTATGGGGAAAATAGCTGTTCAATTGAATTTCCATGATGAAAGTGAAATATCATGGTAATTAATTGAAATAGCACAAAAACTAAGTAAAATAGCATGATAGCTAAGTGAAACAGTATGGTTAAGTGTGCATGCATGCAGCTCCAGCCTCGGAAATGTATAGTTCGAGTAGTTTCTGGTCGGAGACAATGTTATTCTTTAGCGACAAGTTCTACCCACATTAGACAGAATTTTTTCAACAGATTAGGAGGAGCCAGAGGTTAAAAACGAATCTCCAATGGGAAGAAAAGTGTGAATAATAGAATAATTAGAGTGAGGTGATTACTTTGTCGAAATAGAGAAACTGCAAGCTCATGATTTTTAAACCGCATAAATACATTATCTTTTGCTAAGTATTAACATGCAATTACACAAAAAAAACTACGATATTCATAGTTTTAATGTGGCAAGAATATCCATTTGATTTTACCTCGTGAATATTTTCTCATACCACTAATGCCACCATTCCTGAATGCCACAATATTCATGCCAAATACAATGAAATTAAAACTAAAAAGTTACATACCCTAGATGAAGCTGATGTGGCTACACCACTAAAAAAAGTTCACAAACTGGAACAAATTTTCATGTTGGTGTTTTCTAATTAAAATACAGCTTGAGTGTTTAATTGAAAGGTTAATTATACTTTTAGCAATGACAGTAAATAGTCCTGACAGTCAATAAGACTATAGAGTAGTAAAGTGGGTGATTTCACAAAACCATATTGTGTCAATAGCCATTTGGTTAAGCTTAATCTGCCCACATGCCTTTTACAGAAACCATTATACTTGTAAGGTTTCCCTTGCCAGTATAATTTCAGTAGCTAGTACTCTTAAATCTTTTCTTTTCTAGACACAGACTATACACACATGTTTAAGACATTACATATGAGCACACACACTTACACAGTAATTGAAAGCTGAGTAAGATGAGCTATGGCAGACCTTCCGAATATGTACTAGAAAATGGTTCCCAAACACAATGAGGTTCAAAATATTGGCGTGGGACGAGGGTGGGGGAGTATGAGGGCACATGCCCCAGTTCTTTCACCTAGTTACTGTATTATGTTTTAATTTCACTTGACACTTAAAGTTTCGGTTATATTCTGCTTGTATTAGGAATGTTGTTGATTGGGTGATCAATTGAATTTTCTAACTTTTGCAGTAAATGTTTGTGCTACATAAACATTCCACTTACCAGATTGAACTGCTGCAGCTGAGTGTGGGGAGACTTGGGCTGAGGATGCTGCTGCCAAGCTTTCTTCCAGTTCACTAGCTGCTTGTGTAAGGTCAGACTGTTTCAGTGCATCTATGAACTCGTGGAAGTAGGAGGTGTTCCTCTGTATCAAATTCCTAACAATGGTGATGACTTGTACAGTTCTCTCAAAGGCAGAATGATTGGCATTTTCTGCTGCTCTATGTTCAAGGCTAGTGAGGAGGCCATGGGCGAAGAGTTCAGTAGCAAGGACTGGCAAGGAGTATTGGCATAGCTTAGCTATCTGGTTAACCTTCTGTTTTACAGCGTTGTATTCAGGAGAGTCTTTGCCTTGTTTTGCAGGAGCTGCCATTTTGAGTCTTTAGACCTGCACAACTTCCCCTGTTTGGTGAGTGACCTCTGATCTGCTGCTCTGGGTGGGGAACTTTCAATAATCAGAGTAGCAGGATGTGGTTGGTAGCCACTTTCCCCTAATACAGTGTTATTTTTTTGCAGGTATCGAAGGAACGGAGTATTTATAACGCCTCTCTCAAATCTTAGCAGCCCTCGTTCCGAAAGAGTCCCCGGACGGCACTAACTACTCGCCGTTGCGGCAGCCATGAACTGTGTTGGTCTCTCATTAATTATTCATTATATGATCACGTGATAAATATTATTCATTTGATTGGTCACCAACTTACTTTTTGGCGCGCTAATACCACGAAAGCCAAAAGCCATAGAGCTAGCTGAAGAGCGTGTACTAGTGATTGATTGTGGTAGCGATTATAGTTACTGTTGCATGTTGTTCTTTTGGAGGTTGACTATGAATAATCTCAACCCAAGTGTGCTGGATGTGCCTGGTGAACCCACTAATGGGATTATAATAGACTTGCTCACTGCTGCAGAGGAAGCTTGCAAGGACAATCCACAACTCTGTGTGAAGCACCTTCTTGCTGCCTGGTTTAACCAGCTCTACCATTCCTCTCCTCCCATCCAGACCATGTCAGTTTGAAGCAACTGCAACGAGAGCACCCACTCGACCCTCTACAAGAGGTTGTGCTTCCTTGGCAGAGGAAGAGCTAAGGGAATATCGTGAATGGGCATGGATACCCAAGATTCGTCCCTCACATGATACCAACACATGTAAAATACATAATTAAAGTGTGAGAAATTTTGTAAAAAAAATATTTTAATGTTTCATTAGACTTAGTTAATCTCCACCAAGCAGGCCTTGCACAGACGAGCATAAATATTCATGGAGAGTAATCCAGCATTCTCACTTCAGCGTGGAGATGCAACAGCTCATGTTCGCATGGATTGTACTAACTCTGTTGTACAGAAAGACTATTTCAACCTTCTTGAGAAGTATGTTGCCCGAGTAGGAAGCCCAGCACAGATATACAACATTGGACGAAAGTGGAATTCCCCTAGACCCTCATCCTCCAAACATAGTCGCAAAATCTGGGCAGAAAAAAGTTTGATATCGGGTATCAGGGAAAAAAAGAGCAAATCACTGTTATTGGTTGTGTTAATGCTATAGGGAATTCCATTGTGTTTTGTGGGGACGAGACAATGAGCCGGCTGGCTAGGTATCGGCCCGGTGTTATAGTGATTCACGTTCCCCCGCGGCGCGTGTTCCCCCGAACATTTAACTCTAGGGATATTATGTGTTCACCAATGCAGGGGTCAAAGTTTACCGCGAAACGTGTTCCCCACGTGTTCCCCACGTGTTCATTCTTCTGATTGTTCTTTACTTCACCCCCTCTGTCTGGTGTAGCGACATGAATGAGGAGCGGTATTTAGCCCTGTTGGGCTATATTAAAAGCCAATAATATCCTGCAGGTCTCACTAAAAGTGAAAAGTATATTTTGAGAAGGGCAAGCAAGAGCTATAAAGTAGTAGGTGATTGGCTTTACTACATAGACCTGAATAAGGATAGATTTACCTTTAAAAGAGTTGTACTTCATGGAAGAAAAGAAGTAGATCAAGTTTTTATGGAATGCCAATTGAATGCTGGAGTGCATAGAGGAAGAGATGCTACTATTGGCAAAATAAAGGCTAGATATTGTTGGCCAAATTATTACAAGGATGTTGAAGAGAAGGTTAGTTGATAACAAAGTCGGTAGTGATTAATTCAATCAGTGTTGATGTTAAGTAAATACCCACTTTGCTAAGCATGAAAATAGCAGGCAACTGGTACATAACAATTTCCTTACAATTTCACAATAATAACTGTTTTGTCAGACATATTTTTAATAGTAGTGGTATTATGGATACAATAATTATATTGAGTAACTATAATTCTATCATACTTGTAATTCCCTTCACCATGGTTAGCTACTCCAGTTATTTTTTCATATCCCTATAACTGAGTGTACTGGAAAAATACCGGCGTGGCTATCAAGCACTCTTTTCTCCTTTTCATTAACCATGTGTGCAAGCATAGCATGGTTAAGTGATCATGCTTGCTTTACTTGTATGTACATCATATGTGTGTGTGTATATATATATATATATATATATATATATATATATTATATGTTTGCTATTATAAAATCTGAGGATAGCTATAAGTGCTCTCTTCACTGTTAAAAATGGGGTGTTTAGTTGCACCAAAAATAATGTTTAACAGGATGCGCTGTCTCGACACCCCCATTTCCACCAGTTTTCTAATCATTACATCATTTATCATTTATGTACGCTACAGCCATTGGTTGTGGTGTTGTGCTATCACTGATTTTTTTTTCAGACATATCTAATTCCCCTGTATTGGAATTCTTCCACATCTTGCTATTTTTATTAAAATGTAAATATGGCTATCATTTCTCTGTTGTTTTTTTTCTTTTCAATTTTCAATAATTTTCTGGTTTATGGACTACAGGAAAACATATATCACTGGCTTTAGTCAGTGACTGTATGTTTGCCCTTCAATGCAGAACCTTCCATGTGCTATTCTTATGAAATGTAAGTGAACACTGTAAATATTTTGGCGTGAAAACCCACCAAATTAACACCATAATGGTAGTGTGAATGCACGCTTCTACTATTTGGTGTGTGTACTTTACACTCATTAATTGGTGTGTAAGCACACAGTCAATGCTCCACACCTATCTAGTGTAGAAACTCACGTCATCATAACTTTAAAGAAAGTCTCTCCATTTCAATACATCACAAACAACTTACTAAGTTGACGGTTTTTTCATACTTTACCATTTTTGATATTTGGATAAATTGTAATGGCTATAACTAAGGGGTGTGGTTGGAGCTATTGTATTGTTTTGAGGGTGTAGCCTCAAAGAATGTAATTTTTTGCGTCCATATAGAGTATATTTGCACTTCCTGCCTTGTGGTGTGGAATTCACACCTCAATTTGTTTTTAGTGAGAACTGTTGGTCTCAGTTAATCCAAGTGGCTACTACCAGTTCTCTTCCCTCTCAGTTATGGTACTCCCTACACTATACTACCCCTGCTCCAGTTATATTGGATAATTATGATAGCAATACAGTAGACCCTCAATTATCCGAACACCTCAGGACCGAGGGTTGTTCGGATATTTGAAATGTTCGGATATTCGAAATAAGTCATTTTGAATGGGGTCTTAATCTCTTATCTATTTAATGCACAGCCAAATTCCAATGAATATCATTATAATTCCCAAATTAATAATGGTGTTCGGATTAGCGAGAGTAAGGATGAACGGGGTTCCGATAACTGAGGGTCTACTGTAGGAGGAAGTACAAAAAATATAAGAGGAAGAAGAGACCGAGAGAACTCAGAGGACTAGCCTTATATAGGCCAGGGCCTCTCACTAGAGAAACACATGACAATAAAACTGACCAATAAGACACAAACAACACATAGAGCACATGCATGAAGAGAAAGTTCTAGAAGGTAATGTGGAAGGGTAGGGTTACAATCAAAGTGTGAAATGGTGATAATGTGGGTGAAGTGGTTACGTTACATTTAATAAACTGTAGAGTCAATTACTCAGGTTCTTATACACCAGTTTTGCTGCAACTAGGGAGGTGAGCATTTCACACTCAATTTGGTGCCTATTTGTTTACAGTGTGGCAGTCACTTCTCTCTTACTTTTTTAAACAATTTTTTGGTCAACGTAGCACATATCACTGATGTTTGTAGTAAGTGATATCTCTTTCTCCTATATTGCTGTACTCTTCTAGTGCATATGCTATTCATGTGAGCTTAACTATCATTTCAATCTTCAAAAAAAATATTTTGGTTCATATAGACATGATGAAAGCATGTACTACTACTGTATTTGGGCGTAGGCCCACAGGAAAGACAAGAGAAGAAGAAGATCAAGAAGAGCATGCATGATGGACAATACTTGAAGGATACTGAAGGATGGACAATACTTATTGTCCACCCTCGAGAACCTAGTCATAAACACGTTTACTGGTTGTCTGTGTATGTCATGAGAACATTGTACTTGTTAATTGTATTGTTGTATGTGTAGTGTTAAGTGGTGGGCACTATGCCACACCATCTAGAACTGTCTCATTGTTGTATATCATTGTACACTGTCATCTATTTAAGCCATGTGCAGTCAGTGTTCCTTGTCAGTTACTTGTCCTGAGTCTTTAGATTATAATTTTACGAAAACTATCTAAGACATTCCTACAAGAATAACCTTAGGGTTAAAGGACTGTACTGAACTGGTGGCAGCGATACTTCACAAGCTACCCAACATGTGCGTGAGTCTGCAGATCTCCCCACACTGTAGTCAGTTGATATCAGTTTTTTAATCCTTACCAGTTGATTCAAAGATATGGCATTTAGTGGGTATGGATTTGATTGGTCCATTAAAAAAAACTAGTAAGGACTTCCAGTCCATTTTAATTGCGACAGACTATTTTTCCAAGTATGTGGAGGCAGTTCCTTTGGAAGATAAGTCTGCCATTTCTGTTGCAAAGGGCATCTTCAAAGTTTATTGTCGTCAAGGAGCACCCATTCATTGTATATGTGACCATAGGGAAAGGAATTTGTAAATAAGGTATTAATACTACAAGTTGTGAAATAATAATAGTGTTGCTACAATCACACAGCTAGACTGCATTGTATAATTATTATTATTAACGGAGTAATAGTTATTTCTCTAATTAACTGCCTATAAATTAATTATAACTTTGATGTTCAGCATGGAGTTGAACCAACAGATTAAGTTAATAATTAATTTACAGGGTGTTAATAAGACAAAAAGCTACCATAGTTAACCAATGTTATTGTTTTCCATCCAAGAATGACTGAATGATTGAAAGAACATATTATTATTATTGTAATGTAATAAAACACTAAATCTTGTTGATTGGTTGAACAACAACAATCCATCAGTAATAAATTAATTTCAAGAATATTATGCATTAAATTATAGCTAGCTTACATATTGTTATAATACATAGCTTAATGAGGAATTGCAAGAGAAGTTTAGTGTGAACATGAGAATAACATCTGCCTACCACCCACAATCCAACGGTCTTGATGAGCGTACCAACCAAACACTGAAGAGGTAATATTATATTCAATAGTTTCATCTCACAAATTAAATCTAAAATTTTTACACTTAATTTTTAGATCAATTTCAAAATTAATGAATGAGGATACAGATGACTGGAGTCAGTATCTACACTCTGCACAATTTGTAATTAAAACCAGTATCCAAAGTGCAACCAAATTTACACCATTTAGAATGATGTTTGGCAGAGAACCAGTTTCCCATTAGAAGCTGCAAATGTATTGGTCTTGATGATATGGCAGATTCTCTCACCAAAGTTGATGTGGACAATCATGTTCAGGAAGTATTTCAGAAACAGCAATCTATTTTTCAAATTGCTGATGAACGAATAAAAGAGTCCCAAAAGAAGCAAAAGGAGCAGTACCAAAAGAGAAAGGGATTGATTGACCGTGATTTTAAAACAGGAAGCATGGTTTTGCGGAGAAATATGAAGCAGAAAACAAGGAAGGGATCCAAAAATGAAGATCGCTGGTTGGGGCCATATACCATTGTAGAGATATCAAAGACTAGTTGTCGCTTGAAAAATGTATCTGGCAAGCTGTTGAAAACTTTAATCAACTTAAGCCTTATCACTGCTATCCTCCTGCAATATCAGGTACAAGTGATCATATTGTAACAAATGTTATCATACATGTAGTTCATTTAATTTAGATACAATCACCCATTTGCATGGAGTCGAGCCAAGTGAGGATAGTTCAGGAATAAAGTCTTCCAAAAAACGAAAAAATTCAAAAGAAATCACGTCATTACTTCTACCAAGTGACAATTCCACTTTAGATAGCCTTCATTCAATCCCACCTTCTAAAAAGCCAAAGAAATTACATGAAATTGAGCCATCATCACTTACCTTGAGCAGATGCAATAATTATGGTAAGCTTGATTTCTTATTTTATGGTAATTCACTCTTAATGTCTTTGTATATTATAGGTTTGGGGCACATTAGTGATATAAAGTAGAAGATGAAGAAATTGCAATATAAGCCTATCAATATATGAATGAACATAGGATGTGTCATTTTTGCAAGAAAACTGGAATGTCACCTCTAAATTAAAGAAATTACCAAAGTAGCTACTTGTTTATCACATGTAATCGCACAGTGACTTTTGGCAATCAAATTTCAGGACCATTGAGACGATGCAATCGACCAGTCATCATAGAGAGGTATCATGCTATTGTATTTATTTATAGAAATGGGTAGCTTATATAATAAATGAGTTATAGTATGTATGATTTTGACAAATTCATTGGATCGCTTACAACACTGTACTTTGATAATACAAAATTTTAACGTATATGTACTATAGGAATATTCATTTCACACGAGATAATGGAGACATTGTCAAGTATGAGTTGCAGAGTTTCATTGTAAGTATAATTTTGTAATACATTATTAATTATGAGGTCTACATTGTTTCCAGGTTTACCATGGTACTTCAGTAAACAGTGGACACTGTGAGGAGTATATTTCATATGCTATATATAGCCATTAGGAGCATTCTTACCCGCCCCCTCCCCCCTTATTATTAGATACTGCATATTTACGGAAGGGTAATACTCTTTTCCACTATGATGATGATAAAGTGACCGAAGTCAGCATCAACAAAAAAACAACACTATGTCCAGAGAAATGTCACACTGCTTCTCTACATTACTTCACAAGTACCGGTATAATTATTATATTCTAAATGATTATAAACAATTTTTTTTGTATTAAATGAGGTTCATAATGTTCACTTTTCATCGGGGCTTAATGATGAACTATGCTCAAACGGAACTTAATTTTATTCTGTGTCCAAAGAAAACCAATATGACAGTAATAAGCTATTATTGTGAACTGCCTTATCCTTTGTAATATTTTGGCTACCTACAGGTACAGTACATGTTTTGGAACTTGATGATGATAAGAAAACAGTCCACTGTCCACGTGATATGATATCACTGTAACACCGTACCTACTCCTGTAAATCCCACCTACCTTAATGAGGCCCCAGTTCTTCTCAGCTCGTTCCTCGTCCAACAAAAGCAGCGACACCAACAAAATGACAAGAGCAGGTAAAAGAAGGAAAGAAACTCACGTATATGAACACATGCGCAGTAGAGTATAGACGCCCCTCGCATGCCCCACCCCCTTTGTCCCAGTGTGTGCACAACACAACACAAGGCAGGCGCGGGGGTGGTTGTGAGGAAGGCTGACTAGGCTGTGTATACTACGTTTGTGTCGGCCGCCCTTCTGAAGGTGCGCTTGGAATGGGAGAGTACTAGCGTATGAATTTAGTGTGAATAGTGGTGTTGCCTACAAGTATAGAATTCTTCTGAAAGAACCAGCGGCAATCGACTGCAAGTGAGTTAATTGGCGCGAGGAGGCGAAGCTAGGGAGACACTATCTATCGGGAATAACGCTATTGAAAATCTGGGATACTTTTTGTGAGCGAGAGCGGAGCAGCGAAACAGTACAAGGGGTGGACAATTGAAAATTGGGTATTTTATGTAATAGTTTATTTTGTTTTGGGGCTAGCCAGGATTTTGAGAGGGGGGGATTTTGAGAGGGGGGTTCCTTTCCATTTGAGGAAGATCAAGCTTATAGTGCCAATCCAATTAGAATGTACAGTAAGATTGTCAACTTCTCAAGTATACAGTTTACTAGAGTTATTAGTTGTATACAAATTAGTGCATTTCAGGTATTCAAACTAACATCATTTCTAAAGTTGTAGGTTTCTGCAGAACATTGATGACTATACTTTACCAGCTTCGTATCACGTTCCTTTAGTTTCTCATTTCAGTTTTCTTAGGGTAGTTAGACTAAACCCCTCCATCCCTCATGGGATATGCTACTGATGGTGAACAGGGCCTAATACCTGTTACCACCTAGGAAGCGATGAGGTTGAGCATAAATGGCGAGTGAGCTGATCTGACTGAAATTTAAATTGGAATGTTAGTCATTTGTTAGGTAAATGTTGTTTAGTTTATTTGTGCTATTCTTTAGCAACACATAACATTTTTACATACATACTTGTTCACTTGATAGTACCAGCATAAAACTTATATATAGAGGAGGGGGGGGGGGGGGGGGGGTTTGCC
>WLWI01005379.1_pt1 | contig 10681 bp, 8 predicted proteins | sample 6701501 | NCBI WGS metagenome assembly WLWI01 (sample SAMN12718690, study PRJNA515312) | sponge metagenome | isolation source: marine sponge | host: Mycale hentscheli | place: New Zealand: South Island, Marlborough, Capsize Point | collected 2014-11-01
ATAGTGCCATCTCCTCTCACAGCTATCCAGGCATCATGGGGTTTGTCGGGAGATTTCATGCTGGGATTTACATATGCACGTAATATGCAAAGCTCAGGACCAATAATCCACACCTTTACATCACGTATAAATCTTGCATGTATGTATATCAAGTATTACAGTGTCAAATTAAAAGCATCTATACAGTTCAAGTCCACTAACCCACTCTGAAAATAGTTGTATGCTTGTAAACTTTTCCACTGCATTAGCTCTTGTTTGGTATTGTGTACAAAATAACAAAAAATGTGTCCATATTCAACAGTAGGCCATAAAGTCAGGTCATCTATGAATTTGACCAAGCTTCTTTCAGGGTATGGTTCATCTTCTTCCTGGAGACCAAGAAGGTTAATTTTCTTCGTGTACCTCTGTTTTGCTACACACTTATAAAGACTTGCAGTACTCACTCATCCTTGTTGATGAGCCAGCTGATAAAGCCTTAGAAACTTTCCCCCCAGTGGGCGTGACCCGACCGCGCCCATGTACGTGAATATCATTAAAATTCCTCGGCGGTTTTTGGATGAAACTATGTATACACGCACGGTCCGCCGGACCATCGGTGTACATACAGATTGTCCGGCCGGACCACTTTTGGGGGGGACCGAATTTTGCATGACACGCCCGCTATATAGCTATTACTAATTTTGAATTACGTCACTGAAACGGACCATAAACCTACCACCATAGCTAGAGCAAACTAGTTCTGATCTTTATCTTTCATGACCGTTACAATATTTTGCAGCAGCATCCTGGTGTTCTTAGTCCCACACAGTGTTGTTGTTTTTTGTGTGTGTGTGGGGAGGGGGGGCAAGGTTTGTTGTTGTTGTTGTTGTTTTTTTTTTATGGACATTTTAAAGTAGATAGCTAGCTACCTAACAAAGCATATATAGGTTGTTTCTTCATGTACATTGTACTCTTTATTTATAAATATAATTCCATATAGCTAACTTAATTAACAAATACTGTAACATTATATTTTATTTTCTTCTAGTCTCTTTAGTTTCTTCTAGCTAGTCTCTTCTTCTCTTCTAGTCCCTTTAGTCTCCTCAGTCTCTTCTCTTCAGTTGTCTCTTCTAGTCTTTTCAGTCATTTTGTATCTTCAATTCTTGTTAGTCTATTCAGTCTATTCAGTCTCCTAGTCTGTTTCAGTTTCTTTAATCTTTGCCAGTCTCTTTGTCTCTTCTAGTCTCTTATAAGTCTCTAAACTCTTTGATTTCTTTCGTCTCTTCTAGTCACTTTAGTCTTTTCTAGTCTCTTTAGTCTCTTCTAGTCCCTTAAAGTGCCTTCAAGTCTCTAGTCTCTTTCATCTCTTTTATCTCTTCTAGTCTCTTTAGTCTAGTCTCTTTAGTCTCTTTAGTAGCTTCTTGTCTCTAGGGTCTCATTTGTCTCTTCTAGTGTCTATAGTATTTTTAGTCTCTTTATAGTTTCTTCTAGTATCTTCCAGTCTATTTAGCCTCTTTTAGTCTCGTTATTCTCTTAATGTTCTCTTCTAGTCTCTAGTCTCTTTGATCTCTTTAGTATCCTTTTAGCCTCTTAGTCTCTTCTCATCTCTACAGTCTCTTGTAGTCTCTTAAGTCTCTTCTAGTCTCTTTAGTTCTTCTAGTTTCTCTTCTAATCTCTTCTGGTCTTATCAGTAACTTTAGTATTTTTTTCAGTCTCTTCAGTTTCTTTAGTTTCTTCCAGTTTCTTTAGTCTCTTTCAGTCTCTTTTGTCTCTTAGTCTCTACAGCCCCATTACTTCTAGCAGCTTCTTTAGTTTTACTCCTGCAGCTTTTGTACTCTACAATAGTATTTTAAATTATACGCCTTATATTTTAAACTTATTTGTATGTTTTTATAGTTTTTTGTGGGCTTTTATTGTCTTTACGTACAGTTTCTAACCTTATATAATCCAAGCAAGTATTTGCAGTCTATACTGCATATGTATACTATCTAATCAATGTCCCTTGTTGACACCTCTTTTTTGCCAATAGTAGCATCTAATAGTTTCCAAGTCTCATACAGTCTCTACCCAGTTCTCATAGTCACTCACTGGCCTCATAATGTCTCTTTCATCATTTCGTATTCTCTAATTATTTTGCAGTCACTTTTACTTACTTTTTCATGTCATGTATCACATACCCTGTGTGGGGCTAGATTATTTCATATAATATTGTGTCATACTTTCTCTTACAGTATCTTACACAGTCTGTCAAAATTCCTATAACCGTCTCTTTATGCAGTCTCTAACAGTACCATACAGTGTCACTGTGGTTCTATTCTGGCATAAATAAACAGCAATAGACTCTGTAATAACATTGTTTACCAATAGTAGTACAGCCTCTTATGCAGATTTTTGCAGTGTGTTCCTGTCTGTAGCTACACCATGCAAAGAGGACACACATATAACCTGTGTGTAAAACTGTATTTAGAGGAAGTATAAAATTCTGGGTTGTAAACATGAGTATTATGATACTTATAAGTCATATAGCTATCACCGTTACCCCCTCAATGTTAAGTCTTTTGCAAGCACTTGCTTTCTCTGTTGTGGTTTATATAATTTAAGATAGTGTTTCTGAAAGTTATTATATAAAGGTACAGAAATGTTTTGGGTTTAATGTTTTCATGAAGTCTTGCACATGCTTCAAGACCAGGTTAACTCTCTACAGTTCCATTCTTCATTAGTGATTCTAATACAATATCGATGATATCACTTTCCATTGCAGCGAACCATTCCATATGACCTTCTGGTAGCCAATAGGTGCAGTATATGTTGAATTGATCTGTGCATAATAGCTAACTATCCAGTTATTTTAACAGCAACAACATTTGCACATATAACAGAAGAAGTTAATTTAGATTACTAATCAGGTCTTCTTTTTAACAATACAGAATTCCTTTTGTTAAAAAAAAGCCTGTAAAGAGATATAAACATTCAATAGTAATAATTAGAAGACAGAGAAAAATTGTGAATAAAGTGGATTGTCAAGGATTTTATGAATTGAGTTCTTATGGAAATACAATATAATTGTATAGGATTATTTCTTGGAGGTGAAGGGTGGGCAGAAGCACATGGAGACTGTGATCACCTCTGATCGTCACAGGATAATGGAGAGACACTGGCCCAAGGAGAAAGCAGAAGGACTCAAGGCAGGCTGCAGTGGCGGCGTGGAGAACTGGTGGAAGTGGGTGTGGTCAGAGGCAGAAGTGTGGGGGAAGCTGCTGGAGACTGTGCTACCAGAAATGGAAAAATTTCAAGTGAGAGTTTGTGTGAGATTAACCACAATAAAATGTAGTGTTGTATAACAAGTTTAAATATCTGTTATATATTGGCATAGATATTCGTGGTTGAGGTTTGTTCCTGTTGATTTTCTTCTATTGTTGTTTTTACTAGGCATTGTACACAGAATGTGCAAAGAAATTATCTGATGCTGAAATTTACATGGAGAAGTTTGATACAGATTCTCGCAAGGTCCCTACACTGGACAAAAACTTTAATTTCTTGTTGCAGTATTTGTGGTTGAAATGGAGTGATAATGCCAAAGGAGCTTTAATTTCATGTGTATATGAAATGTGATATTTAAGATAGAATTTCAAATAGAGGATAGTACTAAATACCAGGTACTTGACATTTAGGAAACATATCACATTTCAAGTACAATTCCAGGTACCTGACATTTCATGGCAACATGGCATTTTATGTAGAACTTTAGGTACCTGAAATTTAATGATCTTGTGAAATTTTGTATGAAATTCCAGGTTCCTGACATTCAAAGATTATTTGGTATTTCGTGTAGGTCAGGTAGCTGAAATATAATGATCATGTGACATTTCATGTAGAATCTAAGGTTGTATATTTGTAATAATTTAGGGAATTTTTTTTATATACTTGTTAATCAATCACAATCATTTTACATCAAATAACAAAAAAAATAGTATGTAAGTATCACTGGGGCGAAATTGCCCACGCCGGAAACTGAGATGGAGCCGATCTGTTTGATGGCACTTCCGACAAAACTCTTTGCTTAGTTTGCCTTCTAGCTTGCGCAGACTTGTTCTTCATAAATTTTGAGTCCAAATCTATGAAGAAGTTGGTGACATTAGGCACTCGCCAAACTAGAGGCTTCACATATAACTCGTCCTCATCACCACTCTCCTCACTGGACATCATGCTGACATCCAACACAGACAGCCACTTCTATTTGTCTGGTTCACTATACTTCCGTGTCGCAAACACACTTTCTCTCCTGCAGTTTCTAGTACAAAACAAAACAATAATATGTACCTGCAACTGATCCTATAATAGTAGTTTAATCACTTACTCTTCTTATCCTTTCAGATCTCCTCCTATTCATCTTCATGTCATCTACTCTTCCCCTGTCAGAAAGGGATTTTTGCTGACACAGATTTTTATATTTTATAGTATGTGTACGCAACTTCTATAAAGAAGAATGAATAAATTTAAAACAGCTAAAATATTGATATTATTACTCCACTGACCTCTTATCTCATGCGACTTAAAGTCAGGATTAAGGCCCCGCACTTCAGCCACCAAAATCGCTGTTACCCGCCTGTTTTCGTCACTCCGCCAATCACATCTGCTAGCAATTAAAATTCTTCAGTAAAATTACAATATCAAACTTACTTTTCTCCAAAATGATATCCACTGAACTCCTCACGATCATCCAGCAACATTTTGTATGTTTTGCGGGTGTCTGACTAAAAAAAGTGTTCTGAATTGGGAAAAGAAATGAACTGAAATGGCAATAAAAAAATATGTTAATACTTATGCTTGGACTCATAAAATAATAAAAGCCAATACATGGGAAAACATATGTTGCTATCTTTTATTATTAAACAATTCCAAGTGTATTGTCCTTTCTTTTCTCAATTCAGAACACAGCTATTAGAATTGCACTTAAGTCTCCGTAGAATTACCCTTTACCAACTAACAAATACTAATAGTTGGTAAAGGGTATTCCTACAGAGACTTACAAAATCAGCAAAACTTAGTAAAGTTCTAATAGTTGGTAAAGATAGAGTTACATAGACCTATGCAGCGATGGTTAGGCTCAGGGATAATTGGTGAATAGCTAGCCCTTACCCGCTTAGCTACCCAGGAGCCAACTCAAGTGTCTCAGGTATTAAACTAAGTATTGAATTTTGAGAGAACTGAACAACACGCGTACAAATAACAGTATTTACATAAAGTCCACTGCTTGTGCGCAGGCTCACTACACAGCACACACACACATACACACACAAAAATGAATACTATACCGTGACATAAAACTCAATGAAAATACAACAGCTAACTACTGTGACACAGAACTAAAATAATAAATAAACAACTTTCTTGTTCACTTCTTTCTTCTGGTCTTTGGGGGAAGACCCAGCCCCACAACTTTCTTGTGGTACACCCTTACTGAAAACTGTGGAATTAGCAAGCCAAAAAAGAATATTATATCCATACTTAGCTTACTGCTATATATCTATCCAAGAATCATTGCAAAAACTGTTACTAGAACCATCATTTTTTGAGAAATGCGAACAATGGAGGTCAAGAGTTGGGCCAGAAGAAAATTTAAATGATGTATTATGATGGCAATGTTTGGAAAGAATTTCAAAGTTGAAATGGGAAACCATTTCTATGTAAGCCATATTGTTTTGAGCTTACAATCAATTTAGACTGGTTTCGCCCTTTTAAACATTCAGAGTACTCCATTGGGGCTATTTATTTGACAATAATGAATCTTCCCCGGAATGAAAGAAACAAACAGAGTAAATGTTCTTTTAGTTGGTATTATTCCTGGTCCATCAGAACCAACCAACCTTAATGGTTTCCTTGCACCACTTGTTAAGGAGTTAAATGAGCTATGGGAAGGTTCACTTCTGAGTGTGGCTGGGCGTGATACAAAAACAATTGTTAGATGTGCTTTGATTTGTGCTGCATGTGATCTGCCAGCTGGCCGTAAATTGTGTGGTTTACTTTCTTATAATGCACATCAAGGTTGTTCTCGCTGTACAAAGTCGTTTTCTTCTGGCTATGGCGGATTTGATTGAGATAAATGGAATAAACGTTCAAGAACTGATCATTTTGAAACAGTTTCAAAGATTGATCACTGCTCTACGAAAAAAGCAGTAATGGAAATAGAATCTAAGACCGGATATCGCTATACTGAGTTACTGAAGCTACCTTATTTTATTCCATCCCAAATGTTAGTAGTTGACCCGATGCACAACTAGTTTTTGGGGTCTGGTAAGCATATTATTCTCAAGGATGTATGGATTGATCGTAGCATTACTATTGAGTCAAATCTTGTATTGATTCAAGGTAGAATTGACCAAATAGTGGTGCCTACGGACATTGGAAGAATACCGCATAAAATTATATTAGGATTTTCTGCATTTACTGCGGATCAGTATAATAACTGGATTCTCTATTCTCTTTACTTTCTCTACATGACATTCTATTGGGAAATGATTTGGCGCCATTTTGTCTTAGCTTGCCGCTTACTTTGCCAGCATCAGATCAACAAAGAACAGTTGAAACTAGCAGATGCTCAATTTTGTAAGCTATGTGAGCGCATGTATGGTAGTTCTATTATTACTCCTAATATGCATATGCATTCACACTTGTGTAAAATGCATTAGAGACTTCGGTCCTGCTCATGTCTTTTGGCTATTCTCTTTTGAGCGGTACAATGGAATTCTGGAATTTATTCCTAGTAACAACCGTTCAGTAGAAGTACAGATTGCAAGACGATTTGTAGAGAGTACATGTGATTTATCGGAAGAATATAGGGAGGAATTTACACCAATATTTAAAGAACCTAAAGTAGTTGGGTCTCTTGCACAGCTTCCTAATCTAGTAGGCAGCACACCTGATCACTTATTTAGTGTAGATTGCCATGAACTGCCAAAGTATTTTCCAAGAATAACAACAACATATTCTTTTTTATTGTTTCAGCCTGCACGGTTCAAACGCCACCAGCAACACCATTTTTATGGGAAGCCAGTTACTCTGTGGGAACCTGATTGCTATAAATCAAACACCATTACTTTTTTACCAGTACAATACATTATTTCAAGAACAGCTTCATTAGTAGATAAATGCACTCTTTCTAACTCATCTCACGAAAATGTTTTACTTGTATGCCGTATTGTGGAATAAAATTTTGTATATTTTCATTTTTTGACTCCAATATTATTTATTATGTAAGGTTAACTTTGTTAGGCAAAAATACTTAGTGAATAATAATGATTGCATGAGTTTACATATACTTCAGAGAGAACACCAAATCAAGCCTAAATTTTTTAGAACTAAAATCTATGGTGGTAGAAGCCAAATCTCAGTGAAAAGTCACCTCGTACGATCTCAACACAAAAACCTTTCACATAAATGCAGATATATTCATCCATGTATCTCACACATGTCAAAATGCATGTTTCATACTATATTTTGAAACTTCTTCTTGATTGCAAACACATACTCGAGCTTGAATGCCAAGATTTGTTCTTAGTGTTTAGAGCAAATAATAATCTTTCCATACCTCATTAAATTTCTTTCTCTATTGTTGCGAGTCATTTATAACCTCAAAGGCTGAATATGAAGAATAATTCCAAGGTAGATTAGGATACTTACATACATACATACATACACACATGCATACATACATACATACACACATACATACATACATACATACATGCATACATACATATATACACACATACATACATACATACATACATGCATACATACATACATATACACACGTACATACATACACACACATACATACACACATACACACATACATACATACATACATGCATACATACATACATACACACACACATACAAGGTGCCATTTTTAGATCAATTCATCTATGCAGCATCGATTAGATCAATTCATCTATGCAGCATCTGTGTACCCATTCGTTGTTCAGCTTATTAGCCAGATAAATTACCAACCTTGACATAAAGCAAGGGACTGGTGACATTGTATACACCAATTGTGGGGGGATTGGGCTACGGATAGTTGAGGGGCACTACTTGTACTTGGCCCAATTCCTGCGCAATGACCTCTCAGATTTTCTTATTTCTACGGCCCTTGGGCTTCAGTGCACTAAATCCACATGTCTTGTAGAAAAGTCATATACACACAACAGGGCAGGAACTATCACTGAGAACTAACTGAACTGACATTACACAGAATTTATATAACAGTGACACACAGCAAAACTGACAATGTCAAGCACAAAAGATATACTATACTTTATAACTGATGGTAACTTGAACTAATCAACATCAATTACAATACTACATGGTAGCTGCACAACAAGCCTTGTGATGCACAGATATAGTTCTTTAATCAATCTCTAATGACTGTTCATGATATTTGGCAGATAGCATATGTACAAACCACAATATTTCATTTATCTTGAAGGTGTTCCTCATAGTTGCATAATACCTTGGACAAATTACAACAGTATACATGCAACAGATCCACACAAAATAACACAAAATTGAATATTATGATACCCACTGATAAAATAAGTCAACAGAATAAAAACCAGTAGGCAGGTATGCCAAAATACCAATATGTTAGGAGATCACTACTTCACATTTTGTATGTCATTGTGTAAAATTTAATGTGTAAAGTTATAAAATTGGATTTTTGACGTATTACAGTGTTGGCAACAATTTCTACTGTAATTAAATAACAGAAATAAAATAGATAAGATTGTCTTGCTAGATTATTTTATATATATCTAATAAAATGCTGCAATGTTTCCCTCCCACACCTCATAAGCATACTACTACAAATGCTGTAATATTTTCACAATAAATTATGTTTTTGGAAGCTGTATGGCTACATTGAGAAGTGAGGTGAGACCATGAAGAAACTGCCACAACCACACTACCACATTCACTTGAGATATTCCAAGGTAAGTGGAATCCAAGTGACTGTAAAAGCTGATAAAAAGTGTTGCCTAGGACCTTGGAAAAAAGAGACCACAAGCTTGTATTTGGTCAAGATACAGCTGCTAAAATTGCTATGGTTTGGGGAAGTGTTTTTTTCCCACATTGGCAAACATGTAGATGAGGTTATTGTGTACTTGTGAAATTTGTGATGCTTCTTTATTGCATCTCCTCCCTTGTCACTTCAAGTACTGGTACTGGCATCTACTGGGACAGAATCCATCAAATTTACATCATTCAAAAATATGTCCCAATACAGTGATTTTTTAAAATGCTATCCTGTTATAATTCTACATTAAAGTTTACAAGCTTTAAATTAATTGATGTATAGTGAATATTGTACAAGGTTTATTTTTTATTATTAGTTTCCTAAACACATTACTCAATGAAGCATGGGATTTATAGTTTTTCAAATTGCTGAGACTTTGTCTGGATTTAAAAAGATTTAAGCAGGACTACATTACACGAAGAGTGATGTTGATAGTTGACTCTAATTGACTATTTTTACATTATCCCATCGCAAACCAAAAGGGAGACACTTGTCTATGTAGTATTCGCGCTTCCAATAAATGCCTAACAGGTGCCAATCCTCGGGGCACACAGGGCACAATCTAAAAGCATCTTTAAGGTCTACCTTGGCCATAAGGGCTCCTTTTCCTAATCTATGACATATAGCAATTGCATCATCTACAGACGCCCCCCCCCCCCCCCCCCCCCCCCCCCCTCCCTGGTTATGCAAGTGTTTATTGCACAAGAAACTAGTTACTATGGTATTCACACATGAGCAGTACATAATAAATTTATTATTCATTGGATACTGCAGAATATCACTCTTCTAATTGGCCGTATTACGCCCATGCTTACGGCACTTGTGTCAATACTAAGCCAACAGACTCATAATATTATTCTCCTGTATCAAATGAATAATATAATTCTCCAGCATTGTTTTGTATAACAACCAAACATTATACACCTGTTGTTATGGCACCTACACCCAGGACCTAATCAAACCTTTTCACTAAAAAAATCAGGATTTGTGAATAAAATTCAGAAGAAGAAAAATCAGAAATCAGGTTTTAAATTTTGTGAAGGCTGATTCACCAGATAAGCACTCATTGAGCACTCAGTCATGTGCCATACACTACAACCATGTTCAGGTTAGAGGATACACCCTCTACCTCTAAATAGTTTCAAGAGTTAAAAGCTGAATTCAATGACTAGTACATATGTACATACTGGATACCATAGCAACTACAATAAGGTGTGTGTGTGTGTGTGTGTGTGTTTTCATTTGCATAAAAGACACAGTGAGCTGTGACTAATAGAAGCAGTTCCACCTGCATTTTTACCACAAAGCTTGGACAGATACTATATGTAAGTATGCTGTGGTTGTAACTAATATCTCACACAACCACTTGATTGTCTCAGCTGCAATTGTGGGAATTATAGATTTGTTGCCTATTATTTTCCAGACCACACTCATTGACATGCTTATTAACTAGTGGTGCGCTCGAATAGCGCAAATGCATGGCGAGCGAGTAAATATATGAATATAGGTAAAGATGATTTGTGAAGGAAATCGCTAAATAATAGCAATGATTAGGCATGAAGAGTTAACAATAACAGAATTACCTGAATAAACTTCGAACGCAGTGGCAAAGAAGCGCAGCTTGACAAT
>WLWI01005380.1_pt1 | contig 10680 bp, 7 predicted proteins | sample 6701501 | NCBI WGS metagenome assembly WLWI01 (sample SAMN12718690, study PRJNA515312) | sponge metagenome | isolation source: marine sponge | host: Mycale hentscheli | place: New Zealand: South Island, Marlborough, Capsize Point | collected 2014-11-01
TTAAACAGGAGGTGTCTGTCGTACGGGAGTACGGGCGATTTGATGAGAGCTCTCAGTGCATGAAATAAACATCTTCAAGGCCCCATTATGAGCCATGTTTTTCAGGAATAACCAACACCGTTGCTATATCGTTATAACTCCAGTTTGTTCCCTTACCCCGAGCTTTTGCAATCAACGAAATATATTGGCCATATCAATCAGGAATTAGATTCGGACAACGTGATTCGTCCCTATGTTTTAGCGTCATATTTTGAAGGCAAAATCTATCCTTCGTTAGCGTTAGCCACCGCAGTTCAATGCCTTGACATTGATCCTAAATCATTAACTGTTGATCAAAACAATAATCTATTGCTTGGGAATAATACCCTCAAATTAGAAGACCAGTGTAAATTGAGGTTTATCCCCACCAATTCACTACCCAAAACCTACAGCGTGTTCGATATACTCAAGTCTTGGCAGTTAGAAAATAGTAATAAAAAAACAACAATAACCCGAGATGAATTTGAAGGAAAAATTGTACTCATCGGATCGCTGGCAACAGGATTACAGAAAGATAAGGAAGTCGCTGCGGAGGCCAAAGTTTAGATGGAATATATATTACGGGTATGGCTCTCAACAATATGATCGAAGGCAAGTATTTAACGCTCAGCGCCATGCCATACAATATATTGATCATTGTCTTGTTAAGTTTTATCCCTTTACTCCCCAATCTCAGGAAAATGGTCATGATGATCTTATTCGTTATGATGGGCTTTAGTTTAACGGTATTTTATTGCCAGTTAGGCTTAAACATTATATTGCCTGTTACATCTCCCATATTAGCGCTGCTTGGCTCAAGTATTTCATTGGGGATCGCTTACTGGTATACTGAGATGAAGCATAGCAAAAAATTGGAATTTAATCTTCAGGAAGCCTATGACGATCTGAAAATATCAAATGAGAAATTAGCAGACTATAGTAAAACTCTTGAGATCAAAGTCGATGAAAGAACTCAGGAACTAAAGGGGGAAAATACAAAATTGGAAGTGACATTACAGCAGGTTAAAGAGATGCAAAATCAATTAATTATGCAAGAAAAATTGGCGTCATTAGGTCAGGTAACAGCTGGAATCGCACATGAAATCAAAAATCCATTGAACTTTGTTAATAATTTCTCAACACTGTCAATATCGTTAGCCGAAGAATTAGATGAAATACTGGCAGATGAAACTATAAATTTGGCTCCAAAAATCGTTGAAGATATCAATTTTATTCTTGATGATATTAAATTAAATTCAAACAAAATACATGAATATGGAATTAGAGCAAATAATATCGTTCAAGGAATGTTATTACAGTATCAGGGTAAAAATGATGACAAAACCGATGCAGATATCAACCGATTAGTTGGAGAAAGCATTAACGTTGCCCATCAGAGCGAAAAGGTCAACAATCAGTCATTTAACATCGAAATGATCAAAACTTTTGATCCGAATTTAGAATTCGCAATGGTCATTTCCCATACCTTATCACGGGCTCTAATCAACTTACTGAACAATGCGTTTTATGCAGTACGAGAAAAAATGAAGGAAAGTGCTAACGGCTACATTCCAACTATTACAGTTTCGACTAAAAAACGTGAATGCTTGATCGATATCATAATACACGACAACGGCGTCGGTATTCCCTCGAAAATCAGCGGTGAAATTTTTAATCCGTTTTTTACAACAACCCACGGGGACAGGGACAGGGTTGGGGCTATCCGTTTGTTTTGACATCATTACAAAGGTTCATAAAGGCGCCTTAACGGTTAATTCAGATGAAGGGAAATTTACGGAAATGAAAGTAACATTGCCTATTTAACCTAGATAAGTGATGAACGAGATGCATGCAATAAAGTTCTGTTCAATTTCTCTGATAGTAGATATCATACATCTTACTGGAGAGTTGGTATATATTGCCTCCAAATCGCCGAAGAAAAAGATAGGATGAAACCAGCTTCATTACCTGCCGCGTATAGCCGGTAAATTTTTTCCGCTCCCAGCTCCGGGTTGAAACAATGAGCAATCCTCCCAAATTGATGCGGTTAAGACATTTATTTAATTTAAGCGATACCTCTACATCTTCCATTAATCGTATTTCAGGCATACCGCCAATATCATCCAACACTTTACGCCTGATAAAAATGCCTTGATCGCCAAATGCTAAGCCAAAATGACTGAATCGCAGTCGATTGCTCCATTCGATTATTCTCATTTTAAATGGTCGGTTTTCATACTTATGTCCTACAATTCCCCATTGCAGTTTGTCATGACTTAAAAAAGTTTTCATCAGTTTAAACAACAAATCTTCCGGTAGTTTTGCGTCCGCATGGAGCATTAAAACCACGTCCCCATCCCCTTTCTTGATCCCCTCAGAAAACTGTTTGCCCCGGGATGGTTTGCTCAATTGGACGACCGTTGCATCCGTATCACTTTTTAATGATTGAAGTGTATTGTCCTTACTACCGCCATCGATAAAATAAACACGAATAGCCGGAGAAGAAAAATGTTTCTTGCCGGCGCTATCTTTAATTTTTGGAACCAACTCATGCCAGTGGTCCTTCAGGCAACTTTTGTTTTTTTGTAACTGAACTCGTAGAGCATCAATTCTCTCTCCTTCATTTAATGTTGGAATTACGATGTCAATTGATTTTGGAATCTGATAGCTCTCATGCCCCATATAGTTATGGCGGTAAAAATCCCAAATCATAACAAATAAAAACAGGCCATAGGTTCCACACCATATCCATGGCAACTCATGCCATTGCCCGGTTTGCTGTAGATCGTGATATGTCCAAAAGTTACATCCCATTGACACGAGTAGAATAAACCAGGCACGACTTGGGGAATAGATTAAAAATGGAACAATAATAATGAGATACCAAGGATGAAGGGTGGATAAACACAGAAGGAACCACATAAAGCACAAAGTGATGCTACGATTAAGATCACCCTGCTTCAATGCCCAAATCCATAACATTCCCAAACCAAATACAAGCGCCATAATAATCGACACCATCGTTTCAGGTAATAGATATCGAAACCAATGTGCTATGACGTCGTTATAATGCATCTGCAATGTAAAGGTAGATAAAGTTTCAACTAGTCTAACATCCCAATATAGCGCAAATAAAGAGAGGGGTATGCAACCATAGAAAACCTGTTTTATATTTTTTTGATTGACCAAAAAAGGTAATAAAATAACGGCATAGTATTTTGTCATAACCGCACAGCCTAAAAAGAAAAATCCTAACGCAGCATTCTCATTTTTTTTATTAAAACAAACCGCTAAGGCAACAACAAAAAGGGCATGTAAAACGTCAATATGTCCTTCACCAGCGCCATATAAAATGACCAATGGATTCCATGCATAAAGTGCCAGCCAATGAATCGGACGGTCCCAGGATTTGACAAGCGACATCAATAAAATCATTAACACAAGATCACAAAAGATAAAAAAGAGTTTATATCCTCTTAGAATGGCTTCCGGCGTTTCAAATACATTATAAAATACGGTTGAAAGCCCACGAAACACCACCATGGAAAGCGGTGGATAAATCGATGGAATCTCTTTGTGATTGATGCCCTGGTATATGGAATCATCCTCATAATCCGAATAAAATTCCTGTGCCGAGTGAATGTAAGGATTGATTCCTTTTGATTGTATCATTCCTTCCCATACATAACGGTTAACGTCATCCGAAGCAGGATAATTAATGAAAATCAATCGAAAGACAAGACCAATAAAAATGATCCTTGGCGATGAAAATAAGCACGATTTAAGATTCGTTGATATCGTGGAATGACGTGAGGGGAAAATCTTGAATATGATGATATAGAGGAGACTATGTGCTGCAGTGTAACAAATGAATGATAATAGTGGATGCTGGCCTACAGCGCCCAAAGAGGCAAGAATAAGTAAACTTGCACTAAATAATACCAATATTGAAATGAGCATTACTTAGGTAATTTTTGTGCAATAATTTTTTCTAGATCAATGATGTCCTGAGAAAATTTGCGAATCCCTTCAGCAAGCTTTTCAGTAGACATAGCATCTTCATTTAATTCCCAGCGAAATTGTTTTTCATTAAGCGCCACTTTTTCGTCATCACATACCTCAGCAGCGTTATTCTCCGAAAGAACCCTTGGTAAATGAGTCATATCATTTTTTAGTTCTTCGAGATAACCTGCCCCAATCGTTAGTAAATCGCACCCCGCTAATCCCTTTACCTCATCGACGTTCCTGAAGCTGGCCCCCATAATCAATGTTTTATAATCATATTTCTTATAATAATTATAAATTCTGTGTACAGATTTTACTCCCGGATCGTCATTGGGTTCATAGTGATCTTTATTTTCATTTTTTTTGTGCCAGTCGAGTATTCTTCCAACAAATGGCGATATTAAATAAACCTTTGCCTGAGCACATGCAACAGCCTGAGCAAAACCAAATAAAAGCGTCATATTGCAATGGATGCCTTCATTTTCTAAAACTTTAGCCGCCTCGATTCCTTCCCAGGTTGCAGCAATTTTGATCAATACCCTGCTTTTAACCACCCCGACTTGCTTGTATAACGCGATCAACTCTCTGGCTTTCCCGATCGTTGCTTCCGTGTCGAACGACAGACGGGCATCAACCTCGGTAGATACATATCTGGGAACGATTTTAAGAATTTCGTGTCCAAAATTAACGAATAATTTATCGACGGTTTTACTCACAACCAGATCACGATTGGCACCTCCTTCATTCAGCCCATACACAATCGCCTCATCTACAAGTTCTTGATATTCTGGCATTTGCGTCGCTTTAAAAATCAATGTTGGATTTGTCGTAGCATCCGTTGGCATGTACTTTTTTATTGCGTTCAATTCGCCGGTGTCAGCGACAACGGTCGTCAGAGACTTTAATTTGTCCAGGCACGATTCCATCAATAGGATGATCCTTATCGAAATTTAGGTATATTGAGCCTCTTGCAAAACTATGTCCGCCCGTATTCTGGCGCAAATCACGCATCTGCGGCCATCATGTGTAAAGTGCATAGGGAGAACACTATGCATCCCGCAGGCGGGACTAATGCAGCCATTAGCTCATGGTTGCCACAGTTACGCAAATTGCGCTCAAAATCCACCTCGAACATAGTTTTGCAAGAGGCTCTATTATTTGCAATATGAGATTGAATGCAGTCCCATTTAAAACTCGCATCCAATAAAAACGTCTCCCAAAATTATATTCAAAACGAATATTTTCAATCACTACTTCAATGATAGATATATAATATAATTGATTTTGAGAATTTAAGCATTAAGATTCACATAAACCTGAATCCGTGAAAAATTATGTATGTTGAAAAATTTTGCAACGTCTTTATGCTCAAATGGTTGCAGCGATTCGCCATAGATTTTTCACGGATTCAGGATAAACTTCATCAATTTACCTATGCTGCTTGCAAACAAATTAAATTGAAAAAAATTTCCCGACAATTAAATCGCTTAGCAATTATTCCCTTTGTACTTACAATAGTGGCTGGATGTAGACATCTTGATCAAAACCAAAAATCAACAGACATAACGACAGAAACAATCCAAATGAAACTTGATTCACTTAGAAAAACAATTGAACATCATAATTATCTGTACTACGTAGAAGCAAAGCCGGAAATAAGTGATTTTGAGTATGATATCCTTTACAGGGAGCTGGAAGAACTAGAACGTCAACATCCTCATTTAATTGTACCGCTCTCGCCCACCCAAAAAGTGGGCGGCCTAGCGTTATCTGAATTTAAAAACTCCCCTCACAGTATGCCAATGCTCAGTCTGGATAACACTTACAATGAGGAAGAGTTAACTGCATTTCATAAGCGTATCGTAAAACTATTAGGTCATGACGAAATCATTTATACCGTGGAACCAAAAATCGATGGAGTTGGTATTTCAATTCGCTACGAAGAAGGAATTTTAAAAAGAGCCTTAACCCGGGGAAATGGTGAAGTTGGAGATGACGTCACAGTAAATGTAAAAACGATAAAGAGTATACCATCTCGTTTGCACTCGGAGAATCTACCGGAGATATGGGAAGTAAGAGGGGAAATTTTTATGGCAAAAAAAGATTTTCTCAAATTAAACGACGAGCGCGAAGCCAATGGCGAACATCGTTTTGCGAATCCGCGTAATTGTACCGCCGGATCATTAAAGCTATTGGACTCATCTGAAGTAGCAAAACGACCATTAGATGCGGTGTTTTATACGATTGGAGAGATCTCCGACATTAAAATTTTGAACCAAAAACAGCTTCTTGATCAATTAAAACAATATGGGTTAAAGACTCCGGCATTCCACAGGGAATGTCGATCTATAAATGAAGCATTAACTGCGATAAATGAACTTGAATCGTTACGAGACCAATTCCCTTATGAACTGGATGGCGCTGTCGTAAAAGTTAATGATTTCAGTCATCAGAACGCACTTGGATTTACCGCAAAATCACCGCGCTGGGCGATTGCTTATAAATTTGAACCGGAAAAAGCAATTACAACCCTTAAAGCAATTACAATTCAGGTTGGGCGAACGGGAACCTTAACGCCTGTTGCCGAGTTGGAACCCGTCTTTTTGTCCGGGTCAACGGTAAGCAGAGCCACACTTCATAATTTTGAAGAAGTCGCTCGTAAGGATATTCGTATTGCCGACCAGGTTGAAATTGAAAAGGCTGGTGAAATAATTCCAGCGGTAATACGATCAATCAAGGATTCTCGAGATGGATCCGAAAAGGCAATTAGTCAACCCGAAAATTGTCCGGTATGCCGCGCACCTGTGATGGTTATTAACGATGAAGTTGCTGTACGCTGCACTAATTTTGATTGTCCAAAGCAGGTTAAGGGGCGCTTGATTCATTTTGCGTCAAGAGGTGCTATGGATATTGAAACTCTCGGAGAAGCCCTGGTTGAGTTACTGGTGGATCATAATTTTATCAATAATCCAGATGATATATACAATCTTTCAAATGAACAGATTGAACACTTAAAAAACTACGAAGGATTAGGGGAAAAATCTGTCGAAAAGCTTCTGCTGAAAATTGAGGCAAGCAAATCTAATCCACCATGGCGACTGTTATTCGGCTTAGGGATAAGACATGTAGGCGCGAAATCGTCCAAAACCTTAATCAATCACTTTCACAATATCCCCGCTTTAGCATCAGCAAGCCAAGAAGAACTTATTGATATCCACGATATCGGTCCTGTTGTTGCCGAAAGTATTTATGAATATTTCAGAGACGAGAAAAATATTGGTATACTGGAACGATTAACGACTAGTGGCTTAAAACTTTCAGAGGACATTAAAATAATTCAGAACGCCTTTTTCGCTGATAAAACATGTGTGATAACGGGAACATTGGAAACATTCAAGCGTGACGATCTAAAGAACATATTGTCAGACATGGGTGCGAATGTCACTGGCAGCGTCAGCACGAATACTGACTATCTCATTGTCGGTAAAAATGCCGGATCAAAGCTTCAAAAAGCCAAAAAACTGGGAGTGAAAATAATCCGTGAATCTGAATTGTTAGAAATGATCAAAGATCTGTAAAATCTCCAGATCACAATTTGCCTACCTGATTTATGTAATTCTTTTTTTCTATTTTTCTTGCTGAATTAGTTAGAAAAATAATAAATTGCGTAGTCAAGTATCGGCTCAGGAAGTACGGGATAACTGAAATTAATTTCTGATCGGATTTATCAATTAGTAACCATCAAGTGCTTAATTGGGAGGGAAATATGTTTCACCGGAAAGATAAGGAAAAAGTTGTAGAGTTAACAGGCGTTCCACAACCAAATGCCGGAGCTTCATTACCCGTGATTTTCTGCGACGAATACCAACTAAAATTGGCCTATCTCGTGCATAAGGCAAATGACGGATCAATAGATGAAGCAACAGCAGTAACGGTAGATCAAAACTCTGTTTCAAAAGAATTAATTTTAATAGAGTTTTCCAGTTTTTGCGTCTATTCCTTTGGCATCCCAAACCATCGTCCAATAAATAAACAACTATTTACAAACAGCATTTATCCGTTAGGAATTTTTCGTGTTGAGCATTCATCATGGATATCGGCTCTTGAGAAAGAAGAATCATGCAGTCCAACATTTAGCCGTGAACGTGTTTCAAATTGCCAACACTTTGTTATTTATTTCTAGGACTCAACATTTGAGTGCATTGCCGAAGATTTTGAAATTCGCAAAGAACAGGACACTATTGCAAATGTAGGTGAGCAGTTCATTAAAACCATGATTCCCTGATGGTGTATCCAGCTATTTATTTCAGTGACTGGATAAGCTTGGTTCATTCGGAATAAACGACCCCCGCCATAGCTCCTATGCGATTATCGCAGCACATTCCTCCAAAGTCCGACAGACTGCCCGATTTTTTCACCCACTTCGCTGCTCGACAACTCAGGTTGCATCATTTTAGAATTTTTGCTGCTGGAAGGGATTCAGTCGAAACACGCCGAAGGTAAAGGCCAAAATGACATGACGCACAATGCTCTGTTAGAAATACAGATTGAGTAGAAGAAGTAAAAATTTCTGAAGTTGAATAGAAAAGCGGATTAAAGTCTTTACGGGTAGGCCCAAATAACAATTTTTGCGATATTTATGCGTAAATACCAAATAATGCTTGCATTCCCAGGCGCCATTGTTAAGATGATTGTAATTTGGAATACTCTATCCTTTCATTAGCTGTACTTCGAATGGCCAACCAATGTGAGATATCTTAAAAGTTTGTCAAACTTTATGGTTTCTCCGCTTTTAGAGGAGGCTTAGCAGTTGATATAATGATACTGTAAGCAATCGCTTTTTGGGACCGCGTAAAGCGTTGCTAACCTGCATTATGCATAAATTTCTGTAATGAGAATCATCAGATTGCTTAAGATCGATGAGTTACGGCATTTATCCGCGTACAGGGATAGTGTTGGAAATCCGCCGTGGCGGAAACTGTTTCGAACCCGGATAAGGGTATAACTCATTGAAACTAGATGATATGTTGGCTCGTAATAAAAGAATAATGCAGGCTAATCATACTAACCCAAATAAAGAAAGTTTTTTGATGGATACTGTTTTTGTATCGATAACGGCTAAATGCCCAATATGTGAACAAAGAATAAAAATTTTGCCAATCGTAATTGGGAAGACTGTCATCTGCAATGTATGCGATAGCGAATTTAAGGTTGACTTTCCAAAATCAAAATCGGTCAAGAGTAATAAATCTTCAGGTAAACGGAAAATCATTGACTCCAAAAAACAGGTGAGCGCTGGAGCTGCCACCAAGCAGGAAAATCCATCTGAATTTCGCATGAGAGGTAAACCTTCCCCACAGACAACTGATAATAATACATCACACCATATTGAGAACTCCAACTTTAACCATCCGTCCCCAAAAAAAGATATACGCAACATGCAATTTGCAGTGGCAACGGAAAATAAAGTTCAATGTCCAAAGTGTAAATACGGTTTTGATATAACTCCAGAATTTTATGGCGCGATAGGGATATGCCAGGATTGCAACTGTGAATTTCTTGTCATGCCCCCTGAGAAATTTTCAAAAAATACAATTTCTTCCGAGGCAAAAAATACAGTGTTCTCGTCAATAGAAGCAGAATCTGAAGTGTCCCAAAAAGACGTCACTTCCAGCGGCATTGAAATTGATGACAATCCACCGGAATTTGGTTTAACTGGAACTTTAAAAATGAACAAAACCATGAGTATGGAACCCGGAAAGCGGGTACAGGATGAACACAGCAAAACACCTAAGCCTGTAAAAAGAAAGCAATCACAAATTTGGGAAGACCCACATCTCTACGCTGTTGCGGAAAATCGACATGTCGAATGCCCAAAATGCCTTACAGAATTCAATATTTCGCCCAAATTATATAACTCAAACAGAGCATGTCTAAAGTGTCGTTGCACCTTCATTATCAAACCTCCGGGCACTCAACCTTATAAAAAGCCATCTCAAAGTCATATTTCACATTCCCCGAATGATGGTTCTGATACCCAGTGTAAGCGGCATCCTCCAGTGACAGAAATTCTACCTGGAAGCGAAGATATTAAACGAAATCATAAACCTAATTTAGACTGTGAACACCCTCCCAGCACCCGTGATACAACTAATATGCTATCTGCCACAGCAACAGAAGAGGATGATCTCGGTTGCCCAAAATGCAAATATCGGTTCAAGATTAAACCTGAATTCTATGGAGCGATTGGTGTTTGTCAGGCCTGTGATTGCGAATTTCTTGTATTGCCGCCGGAATCGTCTTACAATCTGAATTAAACGTGATCATTAACCCGAATATCTTACAGAAATGGAGTTGGTGAGAAAAAGCGGATTTGATACAACCTAACGTGGACAAGCCACAACCAAACAGGAATGATTTAACATTGAAACAAAGGGATGCTTCACATCAGGCGTCAGAAAGTAGTTAGTTTACGCTTTTCCCCAGAATATTCCTGAATATCGAACGTCGAACAAGGAATTATGAATAAGCGAAGGAAAAAACTTCAAAATTCGACATTTCTTGTTGGTCCCGTGGGATTGATTGATATTATTTTTTTTGCGTTATCTATTACAGCATACTCAAAAGTGTAAACTATCCTGTAAAACATCTCAAAAT
>WLWI01005381.1_pt1 | contig 10679 bp, 14 predicted proteins | sample 6701501 | NCBI WGS metagenome assembly WLWI01 (sample SAMN12718690, study PRJNA515312) | sponge metagenome | isolation source: marine sponge | host: Mycale hentscheli | place: New Zealand: South Island, Marlborough, Capsize Point | collected 2014-11-01
CCTTTACCCTGTATGCTAAATTTAAAAACTTGACCTTATTTTCAGTAGCTTCAGTGTTAGAAGTCAATAAAAATAGTATAGTCTTTAGGCTCGCTCGCCATTTGTGCTCAAGCACACCACTAGTTATCACTTTTGAACCGAAAAGTGCCGACTAAAGCCACACCTCTCTCTGACCTATGGCCTTTTCACCCACGTAGTTGAGCTACTTTTTGCGCGTGGGAAGCATTAGTGCCGAGAGCACGGTTTGGATAGCAGTGATAGCGATCAGGCTGCCGACTTTGGAGGAAGGGTAGAGGTTAGGGGGAGGGAGCATCTAGTGCTGCTCAGACTCCCCGTTTAAATGCTCTATTCAAAACTGGATGGCTGGTGCGTGTTTCAGTGAAGCGTATGCATGCATGTGTTGGAAGAAGCTGCTGATGGGAAGCGACTAGGGAGAGTACACAGCCAAAAAGTTCGATGTTGGTACAGTACCGTGTCTGTATTTTTTCAGCCTAATACTTACAATGCCGATACTGCAACTTGGGGTAGCAGGCTTTTTAAAATCCTGTGTAAACAATTACATTTCAAGCCTGATAACAGTATTGTTACAGTATTACTACAGTCTTGCTTTATCAATGCTGTGTAAAAATAATTATTCAGGCCTTGTTTACAGTGTTGTTTTAATACAGTACTATTGATTGCATCAACCAGTGCTATGCCACATAATTTGTATATATAGCTATTGCAGTTATGCTTCTTTTACTAACACTGATATTGTTATTGTATAACAGCCAAGAAAAAATATTTTACAAAATAAATCACAATACAACTAATGATTACTACAATAAACATTAAGACAATACATCTTGTTGCTTGTATCATGATAATAAGAAGGGCCAGAAGTATGTAAATGCTCATGTTCAACAGTGCTTGAAATTGTAGTAGTGATGAACTTGCAGCTATCAGTGCATTCATGAATTATGGAGACTGGATTTTGTATTTTATGTGAATTGATGCAGTATAGTAAATTTGTCAGCATTAATAAAGGACAATCAAATTCATTGTTACTGGTATCCATAGTCTGAAGAAGGCGAACCAAACAGAATGAGGAACCCTTTTCTTTGAATGATGCCAGAAACAGCCCAATAGTATCATCCTATATGGTAACCACATCATAAAACTTGTTAATTCATTGTAGCTCAAGCAACATTACATGCAAAACATTTAGTATTTACCCCACTCACCGGAGAATCTGAAATTCTCATGTAATCTCCAACAGAAACTAAGCAGCTCTTCCCCATTACAGCTATAGACATCAACTTCAGCTGCAAGTGAAGTGTCAGATCTAATAATAGAGTAAAGTCAGGATTGTCCTTCACTTCCTTGAGAGTCAATTGTGATCCATCTACCAATATTGGAACACTTTCGAGATTTTGTTTTTTTCTCACTAACTAAACACACATAATGTAATTTTTTATTTATAGTAAATATCACAAATATTAGCATATATAAATACCTTTCGTAGCTCTCCACATTGATAGATTTGCTTCTCCTTGAACAGCTCATGAGGAGGTACACCATTTAGATAAGACTGCACTTGTGGTGAACTATACAGATCTTTCAACCCTTTGCCAATACTAAAAAAAAATACTAATACACAACCATACATAATTCAATATTACCCCAGTATAATTACCTAGAATCACATTTAGAGCACACAGAACTGTGTGCTCTAAATGTGATTCTAGGTAACTATACTGGGGTAATATTGAATTATGTATGGTTGTGCCCCTTGCAATATCCCTGCTGGGTGCTAGTCTATTTGCAAAGATATTTCTGGTTCGCATCAAAGAATTAAAAGACTCACATCTACAAAATATATACATACTTTTTAGAATCCGGTTAAATTTATGAAAATAAATACCTTTTTCATGTTTAAAGCTACATTTAGCAAGTCTTACACTTCTTGAAGTATCATTATTGATTTTAAAACTTACCTTTCAGTGTTGAAGGAAGAAGTGGGACCAAAGTCCATCATACTATCACTAAGGTGTAGAAAAAGGTGAATTTTCAATTTCTTGCTTAAATCAGGAAAATTTTTCTTCACAGCATCAACAAATTTTTTGCACACTGACTGATAGTTTTCTCTTGTGACTCAACACATGGGTTACAGTATGTGATTTGGAAAACCATATATCATTTAGTCTTAAATAAAATAAAGCAATAAACAAACTCTCTAACCTTTGACAAAGCAGTCCAAACTTCCTTTTCATTTGCTGAAAGTAGTTCCTGAATATGAATAAAGCACATTGTGCAAGGGACTTGAAATTTCTACCAACAAATGACTTGTAATGCTTTATTAGCTTGATATCTAGCTTCTGCTCCATGCCTGAGAAGTTAAACGTAGACAAAATGGCTTTAATTTCTTGTTTATGCTTCATGGTAAGCCGTGGAATCAAATTTCTCAGCAGGTATTTGTAAGGGCCCAATAACACAGTGTGTAGGGTTTCAATTGGAGTGCTCCTAAAAATACAAGTTCAGCATTCATGATTTCTAATAGCTTACCTGTGAAGATCAATTGGCAGATCTAGCATAGGATTAAGAGCAGTATAGTAATGCCATACTTGGTTTTTAATCTTGATTTATCCTTGTCGGTTGGCTGCAAATTTATCTCCTTGATAAACTCTAATGTCTGCTTTCTGCTTCTTAACTGTGATAAATTTTCCGGGGCGATCTTTTTGTCAGCCTAATGAAATATAATAATACTTTTACATATTGGGAAGAATCATTTTCAGACTGAGAACTAGCTTACCATGCAAATTCTACAAAACAAATTTGCAGACGGCCCACTGTGATTCATAATTTCTGCATGACGTGGATTATCGCAAAGCACACACATCAGTGGTGCAACTACCAATACTCCAATAGCTCATCAACTATAGGCTGTGACATGTCTAATGCTCCACATTTATTCGAACAACAAATAAAATGAATATTATGGAGTTTAGCGTTCTCTTTATTTGGCAGACCAGCAAGTTTTAAGCACCACAAATCAAATTTATTCCATTGTTTGGACTTGTTACCACTTGTGTCATCAGTGTACAAAATCAGAGGCGTCATGACAACCTTATTCCCTTTAGCAACAGATTTCAATCGATGTGGAGCTGTAAAACTATTGTATTCCTGTAATAAAAAAATCTTAATACTCGCTTAACTACAAACTAAGCGTACATTTTCACTTAGCTGACACAAAAACTCCATATTGCTGTCCCACTGAAAAATGTTGCCAAATTCAGGAATTAGAGATATGGTAGTAATATCTTGTAATGATATTACTATTTCTTCTTTTACCACATAAATATCACCGATTTCCAGATGTAATGGAATAACCTCCACATAAACATTGTTACAGCCTTCCTGTATAACATCATTCTTCTATGCATTATAGTATTAACACCAAACTTAATACATTTTGGAAAAAACGTTTTACTTTAACCAAGTGTGAGGTAGTCGATACAAAATCATTGACAAATATGTGACCAGCAGTATCACTAACAACCATTGGAGTATAAAACCTATCATCCATCCTCCAACGTCTCCCATGATACATTTCCCTATACACAGCATACAGTAACATTTAAAATATAGATATAGCTACTATTGCTTTTATAATATAAATCTTACGTCATTTCTCCATTCTTTGTTAGCTCTGGAAATCTTGCAATCATACTGGCAATTTCTGGAATACACAGGCATTTTTGCACTATTGTGCTTGGTCTATTGATATAAAATGGAACACCTTTAGCAGTGTGATTCTACATTTATATAATGAAACGAGCATAAGAAATGAGAACAAAGAACAAATATTGTTACCTTTAGTGGCTCATGAAAACCAGGCAACTGAAATTTCTGTATTTCTGCTAGGCTTGGAGTAGCAGATGCACACACTTGATTCATGGTGAAAAGTACAAACTTTACATTACTTTCACCCTATAGGCACCACCAACACATAATGTTGGAATAATTTAATTAGTATAACAAATTAGAACATCTATTCAGGCACTATGAGGCTCGAGGGTCTCATAGCTCCGAAATAATGTATTAATGAGGTATGTTCAACCAGAAAAAGTGATGCATAAAAAGGTTATCAACCCACTTTTATTTTTTTTCTTAATTTTGCCCCGATTTTTCTGATTCAATAGAGGTGCTGGTATCTGAGAGGTTTGGATATGTTTTACTTAATATTTTAGGTTTTTTTGTAGTTATACTTAGTGTTTTTTTTTGTTTTTTTTTTACTCTTCGAGGGTGTCAATAAAAAATATAGAGCTAACATCAAAATATTTCCAAGCTATGTAATAAACTTTCAAGCACAGTGACAAGAAAGATAGTTTGTAACTCAACGAAACATGACGTACCATTGGGCAAGGACTATTCACTAGCATGAAGGCCAATGCATGTAACTTTGAGGGGAAGGGAAAGTATGCATTATCCACAGAACTACTATCTTCTGATATGCAAGCCACATCCATGTTCACTGTGTCCTCATAGATAATATCCTCTTCAGTGACATCCTCACTTATTATGTCCTCATCCACCATTTCTTCAAGGCCTCTCTAAATACATGTATTCATTCAGCAAAGTTATGAACTATATCATGGGTTCGGTAACATACTATATAGGTTATTTACCCTAAGAGCAACTGAGTACCATAATTAGCCACTTAAACTAATGGTCATACATTTATAATATTGACAGTTTGATGAACTAGTTACCTGATAATCATCCTGTGAATCATCATGTTGCTGCTCATTGTTTTCAGTCAGACATGGTATTGCTTGCCCTACTTGAAGTTGAACACTACAATATCTTCTATGGCCAATACTATTTAAGTGCCTCTGATATTTGCTATTAAAATCGAAATGAACATCACAGAGCTCACAGTAAAACGATTTCTTTCGCCTGCTGGTGGACGACATTTTGGTTTCAAAAAGAAATCCCGCCAATTTCGCAAGCATTCAGCGCCTTGCTTCACTAAGGATGAGCCAACCCTGTTGAAAGAGACTCTGGAATCTAAATTAAGCTTTCATTGTGTGCTCAACTAAGACTTTTGTAGCCGATATGCTAAGGGGAAGGCCGAATAAATCAAGGAGGGCTAGTATTAGGCGATCATCAGGGGGAAGAGCAGCTATGCATAGACCCTTCACTTCCAGTCCACTGCCCTCTGGTATGTGCTTGGGCTGTGCCTGGTTACTATTAGCTTCATTAATGAATGGAGTTTTATCTTTTACAGTTTCTGCTAATTCACAAGAAATTACTCCAATTCCGGAATCTGACCAATCCATGTCAAGTAGAAGTGCTACACCTGCTTCATCAGCTGGCTCCGTTTATTTGGAGGGATTATATGACTTGTGCAAGCCTTACTTTGATAAAAGAGATGGATGGACGATTGTGCAGTGCAGAAAGCTGGCGGCTGCTGTAAGAGAATTGAGTGATTATGTAAAGAAGTATTGTAAACGTTCTTTTACAGTAAAAGGATCGCAATACGAGGTTAGTGCAGTATAGCCTAGGTGAAATAGCATTGCCTGTTATACCAAGAGATAAGAAGGACTCAGTGTAGAGACTGAAAAAAAAATAGCCAAATATTAACTTGATGGCAAAATATCATAACAATCTTATACAGTTTACCTATGACAAGACATTATATGCTTGCAAATGCATACATGATATTGCATCTATAAGAAATTGATGTTATTATTTATTAACATTTTAGATTACACTAAAGCAGGAAACAGCAAAACTTTTTTTATCGAGCTTGGCAAGAAAGCCCAGTGATAGTAAAGGTAATATCAAGGCTGTAGTTCTACATTCCTGGTATAATGATAAATTTTGTGTAGAATGTTGTAGCTACAGTATTGGGCCGGGATACGAGGGACAGGCAGCGATTTGATGCTCTTCATTCTATTGCTAAGAACAAATTAACTGATTATAGAACAGAGGAAAGAAGAAAAGTAAGAGTTTTTTGACTGGAATGCCATATAAAGGCATGCCTTATAATTTCCGTTATTTATTTATATATTTATTTATGTATGTATGTTTTATTTATTTATTTATTTATTTATTTTATGTATTGTTATTTTTTTTTTTTTAGGCGATGGGTCTACTTCCTTACGAAAGTGCTTACTTTCAGGACACCAAAGCAACAAATTTCTATGGAGCATTCAGTACACTGACAACTTTCCTAGTTTGAATGCGAACGATTGGACTGATTTGATCTTGGAAGATGAAAGATTTAACTACACTCTTTATGGTAATGGAAGAGTTGTAGAGGAAGGCGTAGTCCTGTATGATGGGGAAGTGTCTCTACCTCCAGAAGACACAGATGAACAATGAGCAAGCACACTGAGACCTAATATTTCGGTACAATCAAAATGATCACACAATATTGCTAACAAGATTCTTTTGTGCTAATTTTGTCTTCGCCCCCTTCCCCCTACGTCATTCAGTTTGAGACCTAAACTTTCTGTACATTTAAAACAATCACACGATACTGCCATCGAGATTCTTTTGTGTTCATTTGTCTTTTCTTTTTCTTCTCCAGATCATTTCATTTACTATGTTCAACTATCAACTATCATAATTCAGTCAGCTAATTAAAAAACAAACAAAAATTAAATTAGTCTGACTCAGATTCTGGAAAGCTAATGTCCCAGATTCTGGGAGGAGTATTGCTTCTTGGCTTGTGCCTTGCTGTATGCTGAATATTTGCTTCTATCTGTTTCGCAGAAAGCTGTGAATCATGATACCACTACAGCAATAAATACAGCCATTACTGCATGTCTGATAGCCAGAACAATACTTACTTTGTGACAGTCTACACAACAATATCGTTTGTCTTTGAATGGCTTAAGAATGCTCTGTCCAGGCTTTCTTCTTTCTTTGTTCTATTCTGCTAGATCTTTTTTTCCACTTTCAGATATGGCCTGGACACATATTGAAGTTTATACACGGAATGAAGTTAGAACCATGTACACAGGAAAACATCATATTTACCATGTTTCATACCTTTTTTTAAGTTTCCCTAGCACCCTACCAGTACTTCCAACTTGATTAGGTTGTTTTCTGTAAAATAAATGCACAAGCTAGTAGCAACTAGTATGTTTCAATTATTTTTATACCTCCTTGTAGTCCGCCAGCCACTTGAACTGCTCTCAGGTGGCATATTTTCCCTACAGAGTATACTCACTTTGTTAGTTCTTAGCTAGATTTTATGAATCAGAATATCTTACTTTGATGTATTTTCTGTCAGATCTTTCATTTCTTCTAATTCTTGTGGTGGTGAATATGGCCTGGACCTATATATATATTGCAATTTAGTGAAGTTAAAGACGCCATGTAGGAAACTGCAATATTTTTAGCTAGTTTGCAATAAGGCCCGATCAGGTTGTTTTCTGTACGATAACCCAACAAGTTAGTAGCAACTAGTTAAGTTTCACTGTAGTTTTACCTCCTTGTAGTCAGCCAGCCGCTTGAATCGCTCTTTTCAATCAGAACTTTATTTTCATCTTTTTGCTGCATTCTGGATGTGGCTGAATTCATAGCTAATGAGGTTGATTTAAGTTGGTGTTTCTTTCCCAACATGAGCTTGAAGAATCCCGCCAAATAAAAGATACTTGATCAATACTGTGCACATCATCGAAACTTAGATGTAAGAAAATTTACCTTGTTTCCATACAGTAGCATAGGTAAACATCGTCAAGAGTGGCTATATTATTTATCTGTTCTATTAAGAAGAAATAGTACAAGATAGAGCATGCCAGAAACACTGGATCAGTGAATATTTTTCAAGATACCTTTCAGCAGGAATAGGCAAAATGAAATGGTTAGTGGAACTGATATTTAATAATGCAATCTAAGTTTTTATTTATTTTTGATTTTGCCCAAGAAGGGGCTGGATGGTGTGATCCAGGGCTCCGCTAGAGTTTGTATTACAGAGATTTATGGAATAGCCAGGCATCAAACTACTTTCTCCTTGAAACAACAATAACTATGGTACAAAATAGTTTAACCACGGCAGCAACTTTCGGAATTATTACTAGATAGTCGCCCTCTCTCTAGGGCTTCCTCCTCAGGATCGGGCTGGTTATCAGCGATAATTCCTCAAACGCATGGTTCAACTATTATTTAATGTATATACAATAATTATCGCTCCAGCCTGGAGAGGGTTTTTATCTAGTGATAATTGCTGTGGTTTAACTATTTTATTCCATTTATACTATGTAAACAACCAAATGATAGCATATTTTGATGGGAAAATTAGTCCGATATTAACAATTATAGCAGCGAGGGTAAAAAGTGTATCGTATAATGAGAAGTATAGAGTGAACTGACAAGTGTTGTAGTAATCACTTTAGTAATCATGATTGTAAGGAAGGGATCATAGAATGTATATATATATATGGCATAGCACAGATCACACTACCTGTATAACTACCATTGCATCCCAACATGAAAACAGAAATACTCGTGCACGGTCAACCTCTAACAAGTCAGGTCGTAAAGACTGGGCTCTCGGTTGTCAACTGAGACTTTCATTCATAGTAATCAGACAGGGATTGTTTACTGAATTTGGTTCCCCATTTTGGATTCCCACTAATCCCCTTACATTAACATAGTGTAAACTCAATCTTGCCTCCCCTTACATTAACATAGTGTAACCTCAATCTTGCCTCCCCTTGCATTAACATAGTGTAAACTTGGTCTTGCCTCCCCTTACATTAACATAGTGTAAACTCAATCTTGCCTCCCCTTACATTAACATAGTGTACACTCAATCTTGCCTCCCCTTACATTAACATAGTGTACACTCAATCTTGCCTCCCCTTACATTAACATAGTGTAAACTCAATCTTGCCTCCCCTTACATTAACATAGTGTAAACTCAATCTTGCCTCCCCTTACATTAACATAGTGTAAACTCAATCTGGCCTCCCCTTACATTAACATAGTGTAAACTCAATCTGGCCTCCCCTTACATTAACATAGTGTAACCTCAATCTTGCCTCCCCTCACATTAACATAGTGTAACCTCAATCTTGCCTCCCCTCACATTAACATAGTGTAACCTCAATCTTGCCTGGACCTATGTTCTTATCTTCAACTGCCCTACATACACACACACACATATGTATAGCATTGGGCGAGCAAAGTGAGACTCTCACTAATGAGTCTCAATTGAGATTTTGGTATATATGGCAAAGTTCTAAGATGTCAATGCGTGTCCACCCCCCGAGTCTACTTTGTAACATTAACAATAGCGCGGGTGCAAGAAATTTGGAGAAAAAAACTTAAAATAATGCCAGGAAAAAACATGGCGAAGAACTACGGAGACAGAAGAGGAGAGAAGTTTGCAGTGAGGTCTTACAAACTTAGCAGAGTTCATTTTCTACTCTACATGTGGCTGTAGTAAGTTATCTTGGTTAATACACCATTTGTCACAGTTATAAATCTTGCATACCAGATTTGTTCTAGCTTGAAATTCCATTGTGTAATAGTCAAGAATACAATATAATGCTTTATCCACTGGAAGTCTGGTACAATAAAACATTTTCAAACTAGCGTACTTCAGAAAGGTAGTTTGCTTAATCCATTGGTTTACCAATGCTTACCTGTATTATCCTAAGAATCTTGATTTTTACCCCTTGAAAATCCTTTGTCCAATAGTCAAGTCATGAAGAGAATACAATGCAAGTCTTGTGCTGGTATATCCAGTGAACAAGTATGTATGTATGTGTGTAAAAAGTGTTGTGTGTTGCAAGAATATAGCACAAATAACTAGCAAATGAATATTATTATTGGCTGGTATAATTCCAATTTAAGTTTCAGTCGGACCAGCTCGCTCATCGTTGTGCAGAAGTATATCATTAGTACTACATTAGCTGTGGTTGGATAAGTACGGATACTGATGTATGTGTAACATTGAGGAGTTAGAAATGATATAACGCAGTAACAAGGTGATATGTGAAAGTGATATAATACACACGTACAAATACAGAAGAATTGTGGAGGCTAGCTAGTATAAATGTGGAATGATAGTGAAATGACTAGCTAGTATTGACAAGTGGAATATTTAGCTTTGGCTTTGGTCTTCAACACACACAATATATTTACAGAGAGCATTAGCTGTCGCAATTGAAACTACACATTTTGAGGTATGTATGGAAAAACTGAACACACACACAAATACACATGCACACACACAGAGAGCCATATATGCACAGACACACATACAATGCCAACAGATGAAAATATATTCCAGGATGTTATACAATTATTTTATTTATTTATTTATTTGTTTATTTATTTTACATATTTAGGAGTGCTTCAAATTAACGGTTGCATCATTATAACTATGTTATCGCAGGAAAGTAACGAGTGGGTATCAAGTTTGGGTTTGACACAGCAAGATAAGAAAGAAATTGAAGGCAAATCAAGCATGTTAAATGACCGCCATATGCATGCAGCTCACAAACTATTGCGCATGCAATTTTCACGTGTCAAAGGATGTTATAGTACATTACTTATCCAATTGAAGTCCTTCCCTTCTATTACTAGTGATTGTAGTTCAGGTACAGTATGTTATCCCTTTGCTTAGGCTAACTAATTAACCAATTTGTCTATTTATAGCTATACAGATTTTCTAT
>WLWI01005383.1_pt1 | contig 10677 bp, 8 predicted proteins | sample 6701501 | NCBI WGS metagenome assembly WLWI01 (sample SAMN12718690, study PRJNA515312) | sponge metagenome | isolation source: marine sponge | host: Mycale hentscheli | place: New Zealand: South Island, Marlborough, Capsize Point | collected 2014-11-01
CCTATTAATAACTTAATGATCCCATGATGTTTATATTATTAAATAACCTCACATATTGTTTTTCAAGTAATCTCAGTGATATGTCTTTAACTGGCAATATTAAAATTAAGTTTACACATAACCATTTCAATGTCTTTCTCACTAATGGAAAACACATGATTGATGCATACACCCATTAAATCAAACTTGTGTACCATTAAAATCAATACATCCTGATGGCATCAGAATACAACATGTTGTAGCTAGCTACTACTTTGTTCAGAAACATATCTAGATGACATGAGTTTTGAAACCTTTTATAATGGAGTTCCCAAAAAGCTATAGACAACTTGTTTAGCATAGCTATGTCCTTGAAACTGAAAGAACGTGAAACCAAAACAATAACATCTTGTAATATCATAGAATATGATATACTCATAAACAGCAGCAAACTTCTACTCTCCATGGAAATATGAACTTCAGTTGGCATATTATATATATATATATTATATATATATATATATATATATATATATATATATATATATAATATATCACCATTTATGGTGGCGAATAAACTCACACTGAGAGAATACCATGACCATTAAGGAAAAGTAAATTCCAAGGAACTCCACATACTATTTATTTCATAAACTATAATCAAATCCATTCCAGAGAGTACAAACATATCAATTATTAAATAATTTTGTATATTGCTCCATAAGACTTTGATGCACCAATTAAGTACAACAAATAAAATTAAACCATATAATTTGTATCTCTGATTATTATAACTATAAGCTATATCTTCACAGGTATTATCATAGTAAATGATGCAACATAGTGTCCAGTTATCTTGCCACAAGATTTAAAAAAAGTGTGAATAACTGAACATCTATGAATACTGTATAGTTTTGACGGATTAACTAGCTATATTGTTTATTTGCTTAAATTTCATTAGCCTGAAAAGTTAACTAGAATATTTTGAGGATTCTTCAGTTTGTGATATCTTCTATTTGAGCATAACTTATGATTGATTACACAGTGTACTGGTGGAAAATTCCAAACAACAACAAGATATTGAAAAAAAGCAGTCAACCTGTATATACAGTATTCAGATAAATTATTCCAAAATGAAAGTAAGTTATTATAACTTAAGTTAAAGCTAATGTAAAATCCCAGTTTAGGACTCTAAGATATTAGTTTTGTATGGTGATCAGTATCTTCAGTTTTGTACTAGCAGACACAGTGAATGTGAAATCTGAGTATTGTGTAGCAAAATGAACTGGAGAAGGGAGAACTTTCTATAGTATATTTCTTAGAATCACACATGCAAAAAGTATATTTGTCGTAAAAAAATAATTCTCAGTGATGCAGCAGGCAAAAAAGGAAAATATTAAGGTTTTATTAGTTTAATAATATATAATAATGTTCAATATTATTTAAAGCAAAAGTTGTAACTGTTTTAATGTCTTTCTCCCCCAAAGAACACACACGAGTAAAGCATACTCTCATTAAATGCAAATTGCGCACACTTAAAAACAGTTGTTCTATATAAGGCATAGGATAACGACATGTCATACCATTGATTATTGTGAAGGCTTATCTATATTATGAATTATGGAAACTTTGTATAAAGTTCCCAAAAAGTATAGTCAACATGTGCAGCATAGTTGTAACCTTGAAACCAAAAGCATTATAAAACCAAATCAATAGCATCATAAGATATCATATTACGATTTACTTAAAAGCAGCAACAAACAGCTACACTCTATCAAAACATATTTAATTGCAAAATTTATTATTTGCTGCTATTTAGCTAATATTATAAAATAAAATAAAATTAATATTATTCTAAGCTGCTGTACATTGTATAATTTATTTTACTTTGCTGTTATGGAGCTTTATTTAATCTTTATCATTTTGCCATTGGCAAAATATTATGCAACTTATAAAACTAAAATAAATTGAAATAAGTGGTCATTAAATATCTATAGTTAAATGGGTAATAATCTGCAACCCAATATGTAATAGTCTTTAAAATGATAGCAGCAGCAACAACAAACGACAATATAAACAACAAAAATAAGTAATAACATAACAAAGGTAACAATAAAAAATTGTTTTTAATAATAACAAGCTAACAGCTGTGGCAATGTTGACAATAATCACTAGTATGTCATCCACTCAACATTGGTCCTACTGCCAATAGTGGTCATTCTTTGAGAGTATAATAGTACAAAGTATTGTTTGACTATGTTGGTATATTAATTGGATAAATTAAGCCAACTTACAAACAGCTATAATATAATCAGAGATTTTTATTTCAATTTTTAAGCTTCAACAATTAAGTGACACTGTTTCGTAAGATCTTTGTGCACATATAATACTAAGCAATTTATTAAATTATTATGTATTTCAGACATACTTAATTGCATAGTCTATTGAGTGCTGAAGTCTTAGCCATAGCAAATGTGATATGAATTATTGAAGTTTTATTGATATGAATTATTTAAGTTTTATTGAATATTCAATGAAGGTAGTATTCTGTATGAACACAATGTGTCTGGCTGCTTGATTTATGCCACATGATTGCTATTAACAAAAATTATGCAATATTATGGAAAAGTGCTTAGATATGCTGGTGAAACAATTTTGACTGAATATACTGTGTTGACAAAATGACTTTTTATTTCATCAATGCACAGTAGGTCTAAATGTGAGGGGCTTAGCCCCTAATTCAGTAATAGCTAGTGGTGGATAATACAAACCTCACTACTGTCATGTACTATCCTCTTTCTGGTATGTACCTAGATGAAGCAAAAAGAATGTTTGGCTGTCTGTTTTAACATGGGCAAATGAGAAACACTCAGTATTACTGTACCGAATACTACCTACAGCACAAGCTAAAATGCTTGGTGTTGGTGTATATTGAAATTTATTTGCTGGTATCACCCACCATTACTACATAACATGTGTAGCAATATCCTAATGCATTTTATCCATGGTTTCCCTCTCCTGTATGTTATTCAATATAGCTAGTACAAGTATACAGCATTGGTGATTACTGAAGTAAATAAACTTGTTGACTGCAACTTATACATGCCAAGAAATTAATATTTCCTTATGAGATGGCGAAAATTTTGAGATTTGCCAGTTTCAAGAAAACTGTTTTTTAATTCAGTTGAACGGTTTATTTGGTAGTTATTTGAAGGGAATTGCTCACACACATCCACAAGCACATAGGAATAATTCCCTTACAATTACTTTGGTATCAAAAGTTTCAGTTCATTTCTATTTATTTTAGTTATATAAGTTGCATAATATTTTGACAATGGCAAAATGATAACAAAGTTAAATAAATCTCCATAACAGCAGAGTAAACTAAATTATACAATATACAAAGAAACCAAAGGTTTGTGTATGTGTGTTTGTGTGCATGTGGAGGGCTGGAAAGGATGATTCCAAGTGTGAAGCATTCCCGTTAGCTTAGAAAGATATTAATTAATTTATTTTATAGTATTAACTAAATAGCAGCAAGTAATAAATTTTGCAATTAAATTATGTTTTGATAGTGTAACAGTTTGTTGCTGTTCTAAATAAATCGCAATATGATATCTTAAGATGTTATTGATTTGGTTTTACAATGGTTTTGGTTTCAAGGTTACAACTATGCTGCACATGTTGACTATACAAAGAAACTAAGAGGTTACAGGTACTAACCAAACTACATGATTAACTTAACATGAGGAACTTTACAAAGTTTCCACAACTCAGATAAGCCTTCGAAATAAAAATATGTCATTGTTATCCTATGGCTAAGAAAAACTGTTTTTAATCGTGCACAATTTACATTTAGTGGGAGTACGTGTGTGTTCTATTGGGGAGAAAGACATTATAACAGTTACAACTTGTGCTTTAAATAATATTGAAGAAATATTATTAAACTAATTGTTCCTTAATATTTTCCTTTTTTGCCTACTGCATCACTGAGTATGATTTTTTACGACAAATGATGTATTGTGTATTTTTGCATGTGTTATTCTAAGAAATATACTATAGAAAGTTCTTCCTTCTCTTGTTCTTACTACACACTACTCTAATTTCACATTCACTGTGTCTGCTAGTACAAAACTGAAGATACTGATCACCATACAAAACTAATATCTTAGAGTCCTAAACTTGGATTTTACATTAACTTTAACTTAAGTTATAATAACTTAGTTTCGTTTTGGAATAATTTATCTGAATACTGAATATACAGGTAGACTGCTTTTTTTTTCAATATCTTGTTGTCTTTAATTTTCCATCAGTACACTATGCAATCAATCACAGGTTATGCTCAAATAGGTGCTACCACAAACTGAATATTCTAGTTAACTTTTCAGTCTAATGACATTTAAGCAAATAATCAATATAGCTAGTTAATCTGTCTAAAATATACAGTATCTATTCATAGATGTTCAGATATTCACACATTATTTTAACCTTATGGCAAGACAACTGGACACTATGTTGTATCATTTACTATGATAATACCTGTGAAGATATAGCTTATGGTTAAAATAATCAGAGAGACAAATTATATGGTTTAAGTTTATTTGTTGTACTTAATTGGTGCATCCAAATTTTATGGAGCAATATAATATACAAAATATATAATATTTATGTAATTATTTAAAAACTTGAAATATTTGTACTATCTTGAATAGATTTCATTACAGTCTACAAAATGTAATATTTGCAATAGTCAATGAAATACACGACATTTGGAGTTCCTTGGAATTTATTTTTCCATAATGGTCATTGCATTCTCTCAGTGTGAGCTTAGTCGCCACTATAATATTTTAGCATTAAAATGGTGATAGTATATTATATAAATATAATATACCAACTGAAGTTTCATATAAATTCTATAGGTGGGTTCCACAAGAAAAGTTGCTGTCAATTCAGTATACATAATAACTTCAAGACTTGTGATCAGCAAGTAGTTAAATGTAGTAAATGTGATTTGCAATTCTAATAGGAAACTTAAGAAGAAAATTATGGGGTTATATTAAATCAATAATTAGGCTAGGAAAATAAATGGTATGGTATTAGTAATCACAAGATTGTGCTATCACACAGATAACCTCTGTATAAATCAAAGTGCCATCAGTCTAGTTGCAATCGGTAAAGTGTGGTGTCGACAAAAACTTGTAGGATTGCACAATTGAATGCAAACCCATACTCCATGTAAAAAGCCAGTAATCATTTACTTGTAAATGCCGTGCATTTAAGTAAATAGTTTAATAAGTTTAACAATTAAAAGAAGTTAAAAAAATTGGGCTGTCGTCCACAGTGCTAGGTGATGTGGGAGTGAAGGAATTCATGGCAAGCAAGCATGCAAGGGTGATTCTCGAAAGGAAAGCAATTTCATATGTGTTCAAAATATTAGGTTGTCTTGTGAGTGACAGACATATTACTGACCACTGTGGAGTACCGGATGATTAGATTCAAGGTGACATTGTTTTGGCAGATAGGGGATTCAACATTTTTGATTCTGTTGCTATGATGCAGGCTGGGGAAGACCAGACACCTCTTATTGATAATGTTGGATCTGTATGTTGTGTTTTACGTAACATTTGTGACTCTGTAATATGAACTATATTTGTCATTTATTATTTGTTATTTTTTTGTCCTTGTTTTGATTGAAAAAATTTGCATTGAACATTAAAATTACAGTAAAGAAAGTATATGTGACATGAACAGCATAGGTTTAGTTAAAGCTTCGCGACAATGGTTTTTAGCTAACTAACTATAATAAGAATGAAATTTTATGTTGTTGTTTTCTTTTATTAGTAAATTGTGAAAGTTTTCGGCAGTCTGGGAAGTACCATTTCACATGTGGAACAACTTTAATTTAATAATGTTTGTACCAAAGCTTAGACTTAAATTGCTTTTCGACCACATCTGATGACAGAATGACTTTAATTAAATCACACGTCTGTAAAACTTCATCTTAACTCTGCTTAGCAGTCAAGAATCGGGCATATCACAATATCACTTATTTCTACTGGTGGCACACAGTCAGCAATCTCTCCCTGAAGACCAAGAAAGGGGTCCATGCCACCCAGCAGCCTTTTCTTTCCAAATACCATTCTTTAGTAAAACATGTCCGGTTTCATCATACCTAGAAAGTTCATGGCTTCATCCATCAAAAGCACCTGTACACCACATAATGAGTGCATGCACGTTAATGGCACTGAGGTCACGTGAAGAAGTAGTTCTATAATACATTTTAATATGTACAAATAGAAAATTCTTATTTAATCTAACATAACTATAACCTCTTGTAGGCTTTACTTCCTGGTAATTCAGTACTATTACAATACAAGCAAACATGAACATATTGCCAGTTACTTAGCATCACAGAGTTTATATACAAATCATATAATTTTATTTACAATAATTTTATTTAGTAACTCAGTGTGGAGTAGCTCATCAACTCCAGAAAGCAACAATAGCACAGTGAGAGTAGGGGAGTTAGCCCTTCCTCTACAGAAAGGTAGAAATATTTTAATACAATTGATATGTCCACTTAACCACTATTGTGTAATTATTATTCTCTCCAGTCTGTCACATATAGATATGTGATGCGGCTTTAAGAAAAGGGTAATTGTTGGACTAAAATTGAAAATTAGTTGTAGGAGCATGAAGTGTCTCAACTCAAAATGAAAAAAATATCAGTATCAAAACAACAACTCGGATTGTTTTTCTGCTTCGACACTAAATTTCTCACTCTTATGGAATTACATAGAATTACTGAATCCTCCATTTAAATCTTTATGTCAATGTATTTATTCCTGTGGGTTTTTTTTTAAGATATCTATCTTTGTTACCCGGAGAGTATAGCTGCTTATGGCGCATTGCATCTAACTGCTTTGTGATTTGTTTAGTAACTACTAAGATTGGTGTCTACTAAAGGTGGTGTTTAGTAACATTGTCAGTTGTGCTTGGATTTAACTATGCCTTAAAAATAAAAAGAAATTAAATAATAGTATAATTATAATACAATAGATTAACATGAGTTCAAAAATTATAAGATTACTTTTTCTTGTTTATATAAGTTCACAGTTTTACTTTAGAAAATATTTAGACAATTATTTTATTACCCACTGTGCATTGATCAGCAACCGAATATGGGTTGGATATATTCAAAATAAATTCTGACTTTAGTAATATCCACTCCTACTATTGAAATGTTAACAAACTTAATGTAGACACTGATGTTGTTATGATAATTACCATTAATATGCTTAACACAGAGATGACACATACAAAAAGTGACAACCCTTTACCACTGACACAGTTCAGTCACACACATATGATGTCAACATAGTTCCTTACTTCATTCTCTTAATGTAAAACTTGTTCCACTAAGTTTTGCTAAATTGTTAAACAAATATAAATGTAGCAACCATTATTATTGCGGGTAGTAATTTGTAATTAATTAGTGTAACAAATATTACACCAATACATAAGTAAGATTGATTTTCATTGGAAGTACTATTTCTGTCAGTCTTAGGCAAGCCAACACAATCCCCTAAAATATAGATCAACTTTATTAGACAATTTTTTTGTGAATGTGTGCAATTCCAATAGTACACATCCTAATGAACAAAGTATTTCAAATTTCACATGCTAGTGTAAGTATATCAATGTATGAATAACATTGAATACAATTAGTTTTAAAACCTGTCTACCTCTGACCACCACATAATGTAGATATGATAGCAGTCATTACAAGTGTAGATATTGGTTATCTTATGTATATAAATGACGTGGTGTATGTTGCTGGTTTACACAATGGTAGCCTAAAAATAATTTTTTTTTGTCAGATCCTCCTTTCTTCCCAATCTCCCCTCACCTCCTCATACTCCCTTCCTTCCCATTTATTGTTCATCATAATTGAATAGGGGCAAATAGGCTTATGTGTGTTTCTATGTTGTATGGTGTGAGAAGGCTAACTAAATGTATAATGATTGAATCAAATTTTTATAGTTTCTATAGAGGACGAGCATGTATACCAAAGTGCTAGTATAGGAAATTAGTAATGTTTTCCCTATTTGAATTTTTTGTTCTATTTAAGTATATGCTTATTAATTTCATTATAATACATTTGTTATACAATTATGTGTCCAAATATTTATTCTTTGTTATACAACATTATTATTGCTATATTATTATTTGTTATTACTGTTATTATTATTTTATTACTACTGTACTATTATTATTTTTTATTACTATAAATTTTTATTATTGATATCATTATTACTATTATTATTATTATTACTATTATTATTATTATTACTATGTATTATTATTATTGTTTGGTTGTTGTTGTTGTTGTAATTGCTGTTGTTGACTTATTATTTGTTTTGCACTTACAACAGAATGATATGTTTTCTTTGCCAATACTGATATAGTCTAAATAAATAATAACTGCTTTCTGTGGGCTTCATTTACTCATTCAGTGAGGGAGTTAAAAAGTGTTGAACCCAACTAATTATTGACTATATGAATTTTTATTTGAAAGTTATATTGATTTGTTTGATGTGTAGTATTAATTTCTTTATTGATTGACTTATTCGTTGATTTATGCATTTATCATTTACGGATTATTAATTTTTTTGTTTGTGTTAGCTTCTTACTCTCATTATTATTTATTAATTTTTTCTTATTTATTTAAATTTTATTAATTATTGGGCGAGCAAAACGAGACTCTCACTAATGAGTCTCAATTGAGATTTTGGTGTATATATTATAATGGCAAAGTTCAAAGAGGTCAATGCGTGTCCACCCCTAGTCTGGCGTAGCCGACCCTTTACCTTCCCATTATATGTGGGCGTGGGGGGAAGGAAAGGGTCTGGTGAGAGCTCCATATCGGATTGGTACTCGCCCATGCACGTGACGTCAGCATTGAGGGCCAAGTAAAGTTTGCGTTTTAGTGAGCGTTGTTTACGCCGTAACGTACGCACGTACTTACAGTTTAACTGCGTTATGGCAGCTTCATCAAGTGTAGCTCTTTGTTTAGCTTGTGATAATTCGACTAATGTTAAAAACAGACGTCTTCTAGGAGCACAGGAATCGAATTCGTCACTAATATATGGAAATAAATGGTTTTAAATGCATCCCAAAAAGAAGGAAAAGGGGTTAATCTGGTCACCATTGACATCATGAAAGAAGCATAATATGTTTGCAAGAAGTGTTTTTATGCCTATACAACTTTTGCAAAGAAAAAAGAGGTAAGTGTAGCATATAGACATGTATAAGTCGAAGAATATTGATATTTGTAGCTAATCAATCTGTGATGTAAGACTCATGATATTCTCCTGTATTAAATAAATAATATATGTAATGTATTTGCTAGAATATGGCAAAAAGTTTCTTGTTCTGGGCTGCTTTTACCTGGAATTTTCTGGAGGAAGGATTCTTAGATGCTGTCGATATTTGCTTCCTATTTTGAAAAGTTCAGGAAGAAAGAATTATAGCATTGAAGTCTTACGCATGCTGTGCCAGTTCGAATTTGAACTACCACCTAGACAGCTCAAGAGCTCATCTGGAACAGATGTGTTAATACATACAATGCCCCTGGAAGAAACATTCCATGTGACCTGCACCAAGAACATCTTAACAGAATTGTAAAGGATGATATTAGAAGATTGAACATGAATAAAACGGACAACATGATTCTCAAACTTGGCAAAACTATCAGAATGATTTCACCCCTGCTTGACAATTTTGATGAATGCAATAATGTCAAGAAACCATCTGGTCTACACAATGCACCAGGCTTTTCAGAAGACCTGAACAAAATTATTGAACATTTGAAAAAGTACACTATTTTCTCTTATCAGAAGGGCAAATCACATCAAACTTTTCCCAATCCACGTGACACTCTCCATTAATGTGATAAAAATGCAGTTATTGACTGGATATATAATATGAAAACTTTTATACGCTATACTTTGATCATTATTTATTGCATTATGGAGTACAAACTGTTGAGTATGACATTGGGTGCATTTGCAAATTTGCTGACACAGATCACAATATAAACATAGAGGTCCCAGGGAACTAGATGCTTGTTTTTGAAGTAATTTTGTCGCTAATGGTTCAAAGATCTTTTCAATTCCATCAGATTCGACAACAACATACATGATAATATCTTTGCAAGGAGATATGGCCACTATCAACTTCATTCCTTAATCCCATTAATCTTGAGGCATCTTTTCTTAGTCTCTCTGTAGCTGTAACTGTAAGTGCCATGATGTGTGCATGTTCAGGGATTAAGCTACAAATTTCTTCTATTCGCAACAAAATGCTTCGACAAGTTTCTCCCCTACACAAAAAGAATATTTGTGAAACCAACACAACAACAGTTTATATCATGCCACTTGCCATTACACAACTGTATGAGCTTCATCAACGAAATATTGTAGCCTGCTAGAAAATACATCACCAGCCAACAGCTCTCCATCTTTTACTTAACAGAAGAGTTTCTGGAGTGAAATAAACAAATTGATAGCCTCCATTGGATATTCCTTCATTCACAATTTCATCATTTTCAAGAACACAGCATGCTTCAAAACCTTTTTTTGTTAGTGCCGATACCTGTTTCAGAGACAAAAGTAGTTCACCCATATAGAAAGAGAA
>WLWI01005384.1_pt1 | contig 10674 bp, 5 predicted proteins | sample 6701501 | NCBI WGS metagenome assembly WLWI01 (sample SAMN12718690, study PRJNA515312) | sponge metagenome | isolation source: marine sponge | host: Mycale hentscheli | place: New Zealand: South Island, Marlborough, Capsize Point | collected 2014-11-01
CATAAATCTCCAGTGAAAATAAATAATTAACTTTGGTATCATACTCAATAATGAAGTCTCCTGTTGAGCAGTCCAGTGATAAAGTACCATGTATTATGTTTTCTAAACACAAAAATTAGTATTCAATAAAAGCTTCCCTGAACTAGTGATCTTACCAGAATGGCATGAAATTTCTTTCTTCCCTACACAGCGAGCTTCACCTATCTCTACTTCACTTCCCTTAGAATATCTCAAGCTCAGGAGCAACACCAATACTTTCCATACGCTGATATAAGCGTTTAAAAGAGCCATAGTGCCAATCGACTGCTGCAGGTACTCGCTCAACTGTTGTAAGGCAGAGGCGCGAAGGTTTTTGTGACACTGAAGTCATCCGATCTCAAGCGAGCTATGAATATATACCGGTCAGGGCGGAGTGTTTGTCGTAGCGCTGACAAAGGATGCTGTGGGCAGGAAATTCCACTTATATTTTTGGATGTTGATATTCAGTTTATGCATTTTAGCTTGTTGTAAATTATGGTTAAAATATTTACAAAGAGGCTATACTGTGAGAGACACAATAACATAATTAATACACACTATGTAGTACCCATTTAATCATTCTAGCCTAGCTTATTCCATAGGTTAATCAGAGAAAATAATGGAACATCTATTTCTGCTTTGGATTTGTTTATATGAATGATTAAAAAAACCAAGGTGGAGCAAAGGATAAAAAAGAAGTACAAAAGAAATTTGTAGTGTTTCTCTTATTAGTTTTTAACAATACATTTAATTGTGAAATTTCTTCACAATTATGGAGTTTGATATAGAGTCAGATATACTAAGCTATAGCAGCCTTAATACATCAAAAAAATAAAACAATTACTTCTTTAGCTCTAAAGCTACTTATCCTGACATACGCTAGCCAAAAGAATTTAAACAAGTTTTGATGAGAACTATATAGAGTGTCTGTCTGGTTCATCACATACCCTGTATGTGGTCATTATGAATCTTATACTGGAAGCCATCCAAATGAGACTCACTTCCACTGGTTTTGAGGGTGTTTTGTCTGTGGTCATTGAAGAATAGCTCAGTAGCCAAGTGTATTAAACACTATATGTCTATATTCCATTACCTGGAATAACCCAGTACTCATCTAATTTGCATGGTAGCTAGCTATATTACATGAAATTAGTTTTCATTCTTTTTAAGTTCACAATTTATTTCTTGTAGCTAATTACCAAGAACCATCTCCATTAACTTTCAACTGGAACCTTATCTAGTTACTTGGACAACTCAGTAAAAAATAAATAAATAAATAAATGAAGAAGACTAAATAAACTATGCATCCCAATCACGCATTTATTTTCTAGATAGCTATAGCTAATCTGTAATGCTCAATTTTAATGCCAGGATTCTATTTACCTAAAAGTGATAGTTATATATGCATGCGTTATGGCAGCTATAATTGTCTATGTATTATTATTACGCAGTGGATGAATATATAACATCACAAGTTAGTCTGCATCTGGATCTAAAAATTATGTGTATTTTTTGCTCATTCAATTCAATGCTCAATAGATGAGTCCCTCTTGAATCCTTGATGCAATATACATGTTATGTCTATAATATTTTGAGTAAAACTTATTAAATTATATCTAATATATATATATTTTTGCCAATTAAATGCACTTCACTACTGCAGTGTAACACGTAGCTTGCAAGAATCATCATTCTTTTCTTGGCCAACTTCACATTTGTGGAATGTAAAGCATGCACTGTAGCTACTAGCTACTTTGCTACAAGAACTCCTACAGAACTTTTGAAAACCATGAGTCTTAGACTATTTTTTACTCCACCATTTTGAGGCATAATCGTTGGGATTTAGCAATGTAGCTATACCCTGTCACTAACTTAAGTTTGTCTATAGTAGTTGCGTTGTAATAAAGGAACCCAGCCGACGTAGGACCACCTCAAAAGCAGGTTTTCCTCAAGCATGAGCTAAAAATGACTATATGGTCTCTCTAGGCTAGACCCTTTACCAACGCAAACGAGAAAACAACAACAACAAAGGCTGCGTAGAGATTCATAGCTGAACATACCATTCTAAGCGCCCGTGTATCCCGTGACCGTGAATATCCTATTAAGGCACGTGCGCGCAGCCGAAGCCGGCAGCCAGCAGATCAACAAAGCATATGTAATGGATTCGCAAAAGTCCTGCAAAATGACTACTCTCAGCTCTTTGGTAATTAATTTTAGTTGCCTTTATAGCTATATCAGTAGTACTTTGTCATGTAGAAGGACCTGATTACTGACGAACAAAAAATGTGCAATATCAGCTTTCACGAAGATTTAGTGGATAAACAATTATCAGATGATATGTTCAGGTGTTATGTCAGAAGGGCTGCTGTTTTGTTGTCAGAATCACAGTTGGAATCATTTACTCTACCATGTGGTCCCAGTTTGCAGCAACACTCAGCGTGGGGAGTATTGAATGCTGCACACACAATGCATTTTATTTATTCAAAAAATAAAAAGGTTATTGCCCATATCAGGGCAGATAAGGACTACATTTTATTCGTGATAAAACGTTCGGGAAAATTGATTGAAACAATAGGTGAGTGCATAACAACAAGTTTTATATTCAAGCATTGTATTTATAGGGCAACCATTGTATTATTTATTGGCGAGTGAGTGAAGCGAATGAAACACTTATAGGGGTAACACAATTGAAAACTTGGGATGTTTGTTTATATATTTTTGGACGTATGTATGTCATTTTGTACTTTGACCCTCTCGTATTTTTGTGTTAGCTGGGTATTCGACCTCGTCCCAGACTTTACTAAACAGAATCCTCTGGTTAGCATTCATTACCCATATAATTCTTGAAATTGAATTGTTAACTGTTTTACGGGTGCAGTTAAAACTCAAAAACTTACGGGAGTTCCATTTCTATTCAAGTTAGTGGCGGTGATAAGTTAATATACTATTTGTCATAGATATAAGCCCTAAGCAACAGTATTTACTTGAAAATTCATTGTCCAATAGGCTAACCACAAAGGTAAGCCTTGTGTAGGATGTTCAGGCAAGTGTGAAAGTATTGTGCATTACAAACTACTACTTAGCTAAAGAATATCACAATAAAAACGTTTAAATAGTGTGACTTGTTTTTATTTTTTTAATTCAAACAGTTGCGGGGGGTGGTTACTATGGCATTGAACCCCCTTACCACATACACCACATAATTTAAAAAGTCGACTTTTTTTAGTAAGTGTTAGAAGTTAAAATCAATCATTTATCAATAGCGTAGTTTAAGGCTCGCTCACCATTTGTGCTCAAGCATATAGTTATACAGGTGATTTAGGCTTGCTGCTTTTCAAGTATAATCACATTATGACCCTACAAAATTAATATCATTATTATTGGGACATCATTTCCTTAAATTTTACTAAACTATACTTGTTTTTATTCAAGGAATGATAAGTACTAATTTAGTTTAATTTTATTCTTTTTAATCACGAACTAATGTTGTTTTTTACTTTTGTGTCATAGAATCTATTGTAAATATTCCAAAAGTCTTATTCAAGTCAGTTTCATCAACAGAATTGTGGAAAGTAGCAAATTCACTTCATCTTTACCTTGTGCTCGAAGCATTATTCCAAGACTGCAGTTTCACTGTCCCCTATGATGCTTTGATTGACATCATCAAGTCTATTGAGAAATTCCCATCAAAGTTGTTGAGGAAATATACAAATGGTACAACTTGTTAGATTTAATTCTTTTTATTTTATTAATATATTATATATACTCATTTAAACTATCATCATACATTGCATGAAAATAATTCTTAGTTACTCATGTTTGAAAAAAAAATTAATGAGGGAGAGTCATTCACTTCAACACAACACACCAAGCCTTAATTTCCCAGTCACGATGGCTCAGGAAGCATGACTTTAATATGGTGCAATATGAAGCATGACTTTAATATGGTGCAATATGAAACAAGTATACATTTTTAAAAGTGCATTAAAAATATTTAGAAAGCAAGGTCAATAACTGAATTTTCAGTAATATCTCAGTATTATTGTTCTAGATAGTACTTTCTGATTCCATGTAAACATTAAAATTACCATTGTATGCATAGCTAGCAATATTTTAACTACAATTTTCAGCCAGCTCTAATTAAAATGTTCAGCATCAGAATATTAAATACTCATTTTAAGTGTACAGATGAACAAGGATGCAGCTAAATTGTAATTACATACACTGTAGCAAGGTGGATTAAATTCAAAATAATAATAATTAGCCAATGCATACAACATAACAATTATATACACAGGGGGTATAGACTGAAATGATTTTGTTGTCACATATTAGGAAATTTCCCACTTTTTGGTAAATGTTTTAGATGCAGGGCATTTAGCCCTATATTGTCTACTCTTAAAAATATGAAATTCCAAAATATTGACTATAGGTAATTCTACTTATTGCCCTGTGATAAATGCATAATAATATTAACCAATAGTATTAGCTTTATAGCTATTTATTATGTGTTGTTGTTGTTGTCATGTTTTGTTTTTGTTTTTCGTATTGTAGGACAGCAATTTGTGTGATCTTATTTGTTTCAGTCTACAAATTCTGTTGATATGTGGAACTGAAAGTTCAGACATTATGAAGATTTACATTGAACATAACTGCAGATGTATCATTGATAAGCTCACGAAGATCCCAAATATATTTATTCGCTTTGTTTCAAGAGCTCTACATTCCAGTTTATCCATGAGCCAGAAACTTTGTGCGAATCAACTGGAATATGACGAAATGGCAACAATTCTTGATTATTTGCAATACTGGCCCACTAGGGATGAATCTGAGCTTCTACCGAATGCTATGAAGGGTATTGTTTTCTTTCTTGCCCTTAAGTGCTTCTTGAAAGAACAATCTAATTGTAATTATCTGCTTTGTTTTAAAGAAATTTTCCAATTAATGAAAAATTGCTTGGATTCGGCAAAATTGGGCAAAGAAAAGCAATTGATTAACTTGATAATACAAGGTTTAATGCAGTATAGATGTCATCAACATGATGGAGGATTACTCAGTGTAGAGGAGCAGTACAAGTTCATTCCTTCAGGTATTACAGAATATTTAATAATGAGTTAGCCAGGTGTGATTATGGAGAGTATTTCACAGCAGGCTTATTTATTTTCACGAGCTATGTCAAGTCTGACTACGTAATAAGTGGTTTATACTATGCTAGATACTTTCACTGCAGTAGTTTGTACAACTATTGGTACCTCTGACATTGTTATTACCCCCTACCCCCAGCTAACATTTTAGCAACTGCTTTGACCAGGTAGGATAGTTCTAGCATAAGAGGTAGCTGGGGAACTAGTAAGCTACATACCATTAAGTAGTTATTAACTACTAGTGTATTTGAGGGTAACAAGCTTCAGTGTGTAACAACCATATGAGTCCTGTTTGGTATGCATAGTTTCCAGCTGTCCCAATGTCAGTGGGACACTCCCATATCTTACCTTTTGTCTCAAATCCTGCTGTAGCAGTTAATGGCCAGACAAGTACCTGATATTAGCTACTCATCAAATCTAAAAGTAGCTAAGTAGTTCAGTGCCAGGAATACTTTTTCGCTAAATTAGCAATACCAATGCGCAAGAACATATGGCCGAGTGGTTGGAGGATTTTGTTTGTAGTGGTATATATTATATATTTTTTTATAGATAGCTAGCTAGTAATTATTGTCGTTGTTGTTTGTATGAGTAATAACACGGGCAACCATGCTATTCGGGATTAATGGCACGAGTAATGTGATGGAAATAGTACAAGGCAAAACTTAGTGTTTCAATTGCCTAGCCCAAAATAAAACTATTTATTATTCTAATTTTACACACTTCCACGGTATAGTAGCTACAAGAATATTAATAAAAAATACAAACTTGAAGTTAATAAATTTAAGCGAATTAAAACTCCTCAAAAATAGTAGGTAATCACAAGATAGTTTTGCATTCTTAATATCTGCTTTCCACACCATACAATTAGCTAACTATGTCCTGTTTTTATTTTGTTGCAATTTAAAAAATTCTTCATGGTCAAATAATTCACTCAAATCCAGTAATGCCATTCCCATGGGCACAATATAAGGCCTCTAAGGTTTTGCCTCCAAACTTCATCAATTTTCTATTCTTGCGAGCTCTATGTTCTAGTTTATTCTTACCATTAGTAAATACCCAAAACTAAGGGGTTTGGGCTTTAGTGCACAAACAACCCCTAGTAGTTTAATAATTGATTCAAAAAAATATGACTGCTGTTTCAATAACATTCTTAATTACAGAACAAAGTAACAAAATGGTGCCAACAGGTGACGGAACTACAGAATTAATGGAAATACTTTTAGATTTCATCTGTACTACAATTCCTTCATTCACTACTTCAGCCATCACAGAAATAGAACAGTCTCTTTCTGATATAGAGTGGTACAGCTATGGAGTGTGCATACATCATATCTCTGAAATTCTTTGTGAATCTGATGATGAACTTCGAAAACATCTAGTATCTGTTGCTGTTAAAAAATCCCACACATGCTCTGCTATATTATCTGCTATGGTGATTAGTTCAACTTATGATAAGGACAAGAGTGTAAAAATTGGTAAGAATTTTACTTGCTAGGCCTACTAAGCAATTATTTTTCTGTACCTTGAGAGACTACAGAAAGTATGATTAATTGTACAGAGTGCGACCTACTGCGAGTAGGAGAGCAAAAATTATTCAGCATATTATAGCTACATGCCTTTATTATTTTATACTATTTTACATTTTTAGTTATAATAGCCTTCAGAAAGAAAAGTAAGAGGCTTTGTATTAGTGTGAATTTGTTAGCAGCCATTGTTTGCTTGGGATTTGTTGTTGTTGTTTTTTCGTCTTCAATAGCAAGTTATTGTATAAATGGAATATTAACGTATTAGCTATGCTCTGATACATGTGTTTGGTTGCACGCTAGAATAATGTCATACCAGCATTGCAGAGTCGTATTGTGAATGATAATCACTTCTTTGTGGCTATTTATATTGTCAAATTATATTAAAATTATGGCACACTGTATTTTCAGGTTCGATTATCTTGACACCTGATCTGCTAAAAGTATTGCGCATATGGTCCCTTGAAAGTGCTGAATTAGCAAATGAAATAGTCAAATCTCAAATATTCTTCAGTGCCTTTGCCAGCCTGAAAGCTATTGAAGACACAAACAGAAATATGACCAAGGTAAGAATAATATTTTATCCAAGTAGCTAAATTAACAGTTCTTGTAAGTCTAAAAGTATGTTTGCCATCAAATTTAATCTTATTTGATATTTTTTGTACGAACCTTTAGACATAGTAGAACAATCGACATTTTGAAAATTGGAGAACAAAACGGTCATCCGTGGATGCTTCATCAGTTGTTGCTTTGTTCACCAATTTTCAAAAGTGTTTGAGTTTGCTGTTAGCTACAATGTAGTGCCCTTGTTTAATGTTAAGTCTGCATTTAGATACTAATCTTACTCATCAACAAACTACAGTGCAAGATAGCCCCACTAGCTTATGGTTTTCCCCATATCACAATGTTAGCATGTGCCATAGCTAGTTTTGAAGGCTAAATACATTCCTAAGCAAGCTATTAACTTATCTTGTACCTGTTGGTGAGGTTCAGCAGTGTAATAACAGAAGATTATCACTAAAAATGCTTTGTTTTATTGTTGTTGTTTTTGTATTTCTCAATTTCATAGATTAATGTTACACATGGTACTCAATAAAATAATTTCACTAAACAACATTTACCTATTCAACTCTAAAAGAGCTTTGCTTTAAAACTGATGTAAAAAAACAGTGATGGTAACAGTTTCAACTGCTATTTAGCAACTATTGTGATACCATCTTCCACAGATCATGTCTTTTCACTTGATGACTCTTACATAATAATGTCTCAGTTTGTCTGGTGAAAAAAATTATAACACATTACCAATGCCATGTGACTGCTTAGTTTCTTTTCAGAGAATTAGAGTAACCACAGCTAAAACTTAATGCATGCATCATTAGACTACATGCATTAAATATTGTATAACCAATATCAATATGTACAAATTTGGTCACTTTAACTTAACGTGGGATAAAAATAGGCTGACATTGCCATTCTGTTTTAATAGGATATATATTCTGAATTCAAAACATGTCTCCTGATACTTTTGAGTATTTCACAAGATTCTACCCATCACCCAGCATTTCTTCATAACAGTGACCTAATGCATTGTATCATCAAATATTTAAACCTAGATGGTGTTTCTCTGTCAAGTACTGCAAAATTTATTTTGTCAAATTTTCATGAAAATTTAAATCCTGAACAAATCGGCCATCTTCAACTCGAAATTAAAGTAGCAGAAGTATGTGTTGAATTGTTGAATAACAACAGAAAATTTAGTGTTGAAGAATACACAACAAAAGAAATACTACAAGTTCTAATCAATTTTACACATCCAATGCATTCTGATTTATTCTTGGAAGAGAAAAATAAATTAAAGAATCAGAAAAAAGGAAAAGAATGTAGGAAAGTGAGTGGGTTTGAACAAGCACTAAAAACAGTTAGATTCAAGTACAAAGAAAATATTTTGACTTTGGATTGCTTAGGCATTCTCTCTGCAATTGAAAATATTTTGAGTGAATCAATGTATATTAAGCCTGCTTGCCAAATTTTATGGAACATCATCCAGCATTGTGAAATTCGATGTAAATTAAAGAGAGAGTGTGGTAAACTTCGTCAAATATTGGAGGACTTACAACATTCCTCTGATTCTGAACTTAGTTTGATGGCTACTTCCTGTTTGTGGATGCTGAAAGATCGACAAGATAAAATGGGTAAGAATTGTTGAGGTATTTACATTTCATATTTCATATAAAATTCTAAATCTACTAATGATGTGCTACAGCACAAATGGCGAGCGAGCTGGTCTGACTGGCATTCAAATTTGAATGCTAGCAGTTATAATACTTCAATGTTAGTTGAATGTTTTTGTTTAATTTATTGAGCTATTCTTTAGCAACACACAACACTTGTACACACCTATGTATACTTGATACTGGATATACAAGCACAAGACTTACATTGTATTCTCTTGATGACTTGACTATTAAGCAATTGATTTTCTAGAGGTAAGCAATCAATTTTTTCGCGACGTGTAACGATCGCTAAACCAAAGGATTCTGCTTATCAAACCGCCTTTCCAAAGTACGCTCCATTGAAAATGCTCTATTATACCACAGCTCTAGTAGATAAAACATCTTATTGCATTCTATTAGTGACTTGACTATTAGAAAACGGATTTTCAAGTAAGAACAAATCTGTTACGGAAGGCGTATAGCTAGGACAAACGGCACATTAACCAGGGTAACTTACCACCACCTCTAATAGAATAGTAAAGGAACTCTGCTAAGTTTGTAAAACCTAACTGTTAACATCTGTCCTCGTCTCTGTATCTTTTTGTCTTTATTTTTCTGGTATTATTTCTAAGTCTTGTCTCCAAAATTTCCTGCGCCTGTGCTAATATTCACTTTAAGTAGCCTCTGGGTGTGGGCACGCATTGACCTCTTTGAACTGTGTCATATATATATATAGTACTTATTATATGAGTCAGAGTGTGATAAGGTGAAATATTTCTAGCATGGAATAAATATATATATATATATATATATATACTAGTGATGTGCTTGAGCACAAATGGCGAGCGAGCCTGCCTATTAAAAGTATTGTTACTACAGAATTTATATTTTAGCTAAATTCATGCAGAACAGTATAATAGCAGTTACAAACGCAAATACCAAGTTACACTCTTCCCTGAGTAATGGTAACTTCTGTAGTATCAGACTTGAGCAATTCTGACTACCTCAATTACCAGTAATTCTTGAACAAGCTCTCGGCTACAAAATAAATAGGCCAGCGTTATTTTTGTAATATTAGCCAACAAATAAGGAATTACTACTTGCCTCAATTTCTTGAGTATTGGTAACTTCTGTAGTTACAAATTTAAGCTATTTTGACTATCTGAATTACCAGTATTTCTTGACATCAAGCTCTCAGCTACAAAACAAAAGACAATTAATTTTAGCAAAAAAATACAAAATTACTTTTTTACCTCATTTTCTTGAGTAGTAGTAACTTCTGTAGTATCAAATTGAACCAATTCTGACTATCTGAATTACCAGTCTCTCTTGACAACAAGCTCTCAATTATAAAAAAGAAAGGCCTGAGTTATTTTTGTAATTTTAACATACAAAAATGGAATTAAGTACTTACCTCAGATTTCCGTAATGGTAGCTTCCTTAGCATTGTTATAAGGTGTTCTGACAGTGGTAACTTCTGTAGTATCCAATTTCAGCCATTCCGACTACCTCAATTACCAGTAACTGGTGAACAAGCTCGCAGCTCTAACAATAAAATAATGGCCACAGTTATTTTTGTAATTTTTGCTAACAAGTGCAGGGGCGGATGCAGCATTATAGAGGGGGGGGGGGCCGAAAGTTAAGTGGACACTTGACCACACCCATTTTATCACACCCACTAATTAATTTTTTTTGGTTTCTTTCTGAATATTTCAATTTGTTACATACACGAAAAAAATTACACTCACTGACAACAATAAAGAATTAGTCAAGAAT
>WLWI01005385.1_pt1 | contig 10673 bp, 10 predicted proteins | sample 6701501 | NCBI WGS metagenome assembly WLWI01 (sample SAMN12718690, study PRJNA515312) | sponge metagenome | isolation source: marine sponge | host: Mycale hentscheli | place: New Zealand: South Island, Marlborough, Capsize Point | collected 2014-11-01
ATACCTAGTGCACATATCTTTTGTTTTTTAGTATTGTAGAAGAATTAACGAGGAAACAAAAGTAGGTGTGGCTTTTTGCGTCTTAAAATCCGAACCCCCCAATGCGAACCTCTGGCTACGGGCCTGCAAAGGAAGAATTGGATGCACTTTTTGTAAAAATTAACGCTGCCATGAAGAAGCCAGTTATTTTGAAAGTGGTCGAACCATACAGTGAGCAGTTTATTCCTAAAGTGTTTAGCCCTTCCCTTCCTAATCAATTAGCACAGCTGTATGACCCTGATTCTTTGCATATGGAATATTTACCACTATTGGACCTGTGTGAGAAAATTCATGATACAGCTAAGAAAAATTAAACTGGCGATATATATTACACTTTATGTGAAATATCTGTTTATTGTGTAGGTGTCAGTTTCTGAAGCATTGAAGTTAGAGGAAGAAACCAGACAGCAGTCTTCATCAAAAACATGGTTTTCTTATAGGGCTGGACGTATTACTGCTTCAAATATGAAGGAAGTTATGAAAACTAACCGAGCCATGCCTTCTCCTAGTCTAATCAAAAGAATATGCTACCAGAAGTTTTTAAATTTTCAAGTGTGGGTACCAGATATGTTTATGAAAATATACCTGAATACAGAAATGATTTTTTTTTTTAATTAATAGATGGGGATGCACTCATGAGAAGCATACTGTTAAGGCATATGAAGATTTAATGAAGAACCTTCACGGACACCAAGTAAATCTTGCAGGTCTTTTCCTCGATTTAAACTATCCTTTCATTGGTGCTTCACCGGATGCAGTAATTAGTTGCTCTGAATGTGGTGATGGAGTTCTTGAAGTTAAATGCCCATACTGCTTCAAGGATGGTATCCCTGAAGAGGAAAGTAAATCTTTTTGCATGGAGAAGACAGATAAGCAACAATGGATTCTCAAAAGGGAGCATCCGTATTATTATCAGGTTCAAACTCAACTAAAGGTATGTGGAAGAAAATATTGCGATTTTGTTGTTTGGACAAAACAAAGCCTGGCTTTGGAAAGGATTGAGTAGAAAAGGACTTTTTTGACAATATTTTCGAAGACATCAAATATTTTTTTTAATATGGAATTTTACCGGAAATAGTGGGAAAGTGGTATACCAGGAAGCCAGTTGTTGTGTATTGGGGTTTCGTATAGTTGTAATGGCTGCTAGCTATCGCGATTAGAGGTTCACTTCACTTAGGATTTTTATTAAAAGGTTGTTATTGTCGACTACACAAAACATGGTCACGATACACACATGCATACATATGGTAAAGGGATGACACGTGTCAAAACAATCATGAATAATATATGAGCATGCTAAATGATTACGTTCTCAAGTTCAACATACACCACACAAGTAACTGATGCAAGTGGAGTTATTCCTGAAGTATCAGCAATAGAGCAAAGAATACATGATACAGATAATGAAGACTACGAGCAAAGTTGGTGTTACTGTAATCAGCCAAGTTACGGAACAATGATTGGATGTGATAATGATGCATGTACCATTGAGTGGTTTCATATGGATTGCCTAAGAATTAGGTGCCCACCAAAAGGAAAATGGCACTGTCCATCATGCAGGAAGTTACCCCAATTTTTACAATCAAAGAAAGGAAAGGAAATTAAACATTATCATTGATCATTATCATGTCCATATTTCAAATAAAAATAATGTTACATCAAAAAATTAATAATTTAACACAACTAATCTTGAGGAACAATAGGAGGACATACATTAATTAAAGCACAGCAAACTCTTATATTTTGTCTATTGTTGATAAGCTTTCATCAGTCTTGTCGGAAATCAAAGAAATTGACAGGACATTTTGTAGGATTGTGCATTTTTGCTTCAAAAGTCCAATTACTCCTTCCACGTGGATTCTGACAACAGATAATTCTCTGCTCCAATCAACTTGAACTTTAGAAAGTTGACTCTTGCCTTTAGTAAATGGTGGAGTTTTTACTTCAGCAAGTGCAGGACTTGCATAATCCCCACAAGTAAAGCCTCGATCTGCTAAGATCACATCTCCTAATGTTACACAAACATTTTGTTGTTAATACATTAATTTTATATCATTAATTCACATACCAGGTTCCAAATAATCAATTAGATCAGACTGTTCTACTATTTGCTTGTCAGAAATTCTTCCGCCATAAGCTTTAGATACTAATGAGATTGTACCTTGTGGTGTTATGCCCAAAAGAAATTTAACAGTGGAATGATGCTTGTAATTGCTCCAAACTTGATTGAGCCCGTGCTAATAGGTCAGTGGGACGCTCCATAAATACTTCTGAGCAATCTATAATGACTGCATTTTTCCTAAAAAATTTACAGAATGATGCAGGCATAGTTTGCATAAGAACTCCTCGTTCTGGCCACACAATGAGAGGAGATAATCTATTGTGCATCACATTCAAAACTTTATGAAAATTTCATGAAACAGTTGACTGATGCACTCCAAATCTGAATGCCAGGTCCTCATCCAAAGAGTTGAGGCGAATTTTCATAAAAAAACATCATTACCATTTTAAATTTTGTAAGTTTTACTCCTTCTGGTAGAAAAGGATAAACCAAATCACACAGACTCAAACACACACCATTCCTCTATTCCTACATTATAACAGATGTAATCATCACATATATATCATACAGCTGCATTCTGTGATGCTCAAGCTTTTTAGGTTCATTTGAAGTTGTTTATTTAGATCAGCAATTTGTTGGTGAAGGCTAGATATAAGTATTGTAAACTCGTTCTTTTTGTCCATCTCATTCTGAGTAATGTCTGTTTGGCAAGCTACACCTATTAGTTCAATACCAAATGAGATTTACAAGTCAAACATAGATGTCAATGTGAGCTTTTTTAGAATAAATCTAACCTGTTTCAGGCTCTTGCTGGACTTCTCTATTGCTTGAGGGCTCTACCAAATACTGTCGCTGTTTTGCACGTGCTAGTGCACGGCAGTATCGCTGCTGAACAACATCAAGAGAAATTGATAGGGCCTCATAGCCTAAGTTTATGCTGGGGGCCCAATCAGGATTATTAGAGTCCTGACTGTCTGATGGTTTACCTGTAGAGGAATACTTTGTCATGATGATTACATTAAAAACATTTTTCACATAATTCTTCAATACCAGAATTAATAAGATCAGTACATGAAATAAATATGATATTCATATAATTATATACTCTCAATACTAAAAACAACTACACAATTACCTGAAATAAAATGATCAGAGCAAACCCAGCTGCTGCCAATTCGATTTATCCACAGTATCCTGCGCATGGAAAGTAACTCCAGGTTCTACCAGCTACTCTAGGGTCTGTGTCACTTGGAAAGAAAGAAACTTTTCCTTGCCCTCCTCGCCTGTGACAGCCTACAACACAGCAGGTTAAAACCATTATGGTCAATATGGTCAACTCGTCTTTGCCCTCCAATGGAAGTATGACGTAATCAGTGACGTCGCACGCATAACCTCTATTGTCATTAATATATTCACAACATTGAACTGATTGCAATGGCATGGTTATATATATATATATATTGTATATATCGTGTGTGTGTGTGTGTGTGTGCATGTAATAGCTAAAAAAGGAATTTTTTAAGGCCTTTGGGGGGGGGGGGTATTTGAATTATGATCTTTATGATTACATTTGCCACAAAAGATTTTTATCAATTTTATATAATGAGAAACACCCCTAAAAAAAAAAATCCATACTCCACTGTTAAACAAACGTCATTCTATGATTAGTTAAATAATGATATTAGCCACTTCACCCTGAAAACATTTAAGATTGAGTTACCTAGCTGTAATGTAGGACTGTTTATTATTATTTATGTACTTGTGTTTGCTTTAGTCCATATCGGATTCTTGAAGATAGTGGCGCTCCCTTCCTTATGGGCTGTACTCTGTACTGGTGGGGGGATATATCATATTCTGAAAGGATACAGAAATTCTCCTCCTGTAAGTTGAGACCAAACGAATTATTGACAAGCGAGTAAGCGAGGCAGCATTATGGATGGGCAATTGAAAATAGGATATTTTATATATGATATTTATACCATAGTTGCTGCGGTAACGCCCATGGATTAAGAATGTTATTCCCCATGTTAATTTTCCTCTGATGTTGTATATTTCCCGGGCTGTGTGCGCTTTTGTAATGGGACGGTTATCAGCTATAATTCTGACATTTCCAAACAGCAACGGGCAAGGTAGCTGCTGTGACAGCAGTAAGGGCTCGAGCACCAGTAATTGGAGGTGAGTTATTAGGTGGGTAGGTGGGTGTGTCATGTGCGATTTTAATCAACCTGTTAGCATGAACAGGGGCTGAATACCAGTGTAGTGTGGGTAATGAATGACCCACATAACTTACAAAGCATCTCGTAACTACCTAAATAATGAATGTGGCTAATTGTTGTTTAATTACATAGGAACTTATGGCATGAGTAATGTTAGTGATTAGTTGACTCTTACCAAAGATGAAGCACAATGTTTGTGGAATGCAGCGAAGCTAGATACTGGGAGTTATGATGAAGACTGTTCTAGAGGAGATTGCACTTCTTAGGATGGTTTGAGTGGGCGTAACTCCACTCACTACGGGGCTATAAGGTGAAGGACCAGCCAACCCGACCGTGTCCAGGCCAAGGAGGAGAGCACAACAGCCAAGGCACGACCAGTTGACGCCAGCAGCTGATAACCGAAGCCCAAGCTGACCTGAGGTTGAGTGAGGTTGAGTTAATTGGTGGCTAGCTTGGACGACGACTCTCTAGTTACCAGCAAGATGGGAGCTGCTACGAAGGAGCAACTCGGTGAAGAATTCCGTTATTGACAAAGTCTCCAGTTACAAATATTACTTTTTAGAACAGGCAAGAGTGAACCGATATTGTCTGTTTATATAGAGAGTGAGATGTGCTAGCTAATGGATAGATAATGATGGAATGTATGCATTATTGTAACTATGAATGAAACATTAAAAGGTTACTATGGAAATGTTTGTTGTTTCTGGGTGCCGGACTTGCTGTCTCCAGTTATAAAGGTAAGGGGGAGGGGCTGCCTGCAGCAGAGGTTCCGACACAGCCGTTGTTCAGGGAGCTACCTGAACATGGTTATCCTTTGCTAATTCCTTCATAGTATCTCTCTTCAGGTATTGTAGAAATTGTCTTTCGTGCTATAGATGCAACTCTATCATCCCTAAGCTAATTAGGCAAAGTGAGTACCTTGCCACATAGTGGCACTTGATGTACTAGCTTTTGTAAATTAGTTACAGCAGCATAAGGTATTTTATCTCCTCTACCAATTGGTTTAGTTACATCATTTTCCCTCTCCTGCTATCTTTCTTCAGCTCTTTCTTTTTGAGTCAGGATGTTTACCTTTCATCCATGATAGTGGACTTGATGATACCTTACCAACCAGTACTTTTTTTCCTTTACATGATAATAATAATTTCTTTTGTTCTATAAGTGCACATAGTAGTTTCTGGCATTAGGTAATCTGCTCACACCAATCAATGGTATGGATAATTACGTGGTGACGGATGTACAATTCAGACACTTTAAGAGCATATTACTTAACCCTAAGCAGTTTTAACTGGTGTGCAATGAAGGATATTGTGGGTGGCCACCCATAGTATATGTGGTAGAAATAACTTTCAGTTTTATTTAAAATAAGAGAGCAATGCCAGAGGGCCCATGACGGACGTATTTAGAAAAATACTATGTATTTTCCTGATTACAGGTACAAAATCTCTGTGAAGTTAGTGAGGCTTATCTCTCACGTCTGAAATGTGTTAGTATGTAGGTATAGATGAATTAAAAGGTGCAAAAGTTATAGTTAGTGCTGCTTTAATTTTCAAGTTTATATCTTTAATTATAATTTCAAGAGATGTGACAGAGAATTGTGTATTCAAATTATGTGACATACTGATTTCATGTGTTGGTTTAGTTCCTAAATAATCTTTGAAACAACAACAACAAGAAAACAACAACAACAAAGATGTGAATGATTAGACATTTTTAATATCATATACTCCTGCAAGGTAATACAATTAGTCTTCAAACACCCATTGTCCACGGTGTCCAGCTACTTTGGGAGGATTTTATTTTTATCACGTCCTTTCTTTCATAACAAATCTTATCTATAGGTTTGGGCCATTTCCAGAATTTATTACCACTTCTGTGCATTACACTGACTTCAATATCATTCTCGTAATATGTGACCTCTCCAGGAAACTCTTCTCCATCATAGGTTACAATCACCCAATCTCCTACGCTCAATATTTCAGTTGTGGTGACTATAACCTGAGACTCCTCCTCTTCTTTCTCGCTCTCTGAATCTTCCCCTTTTTCTTCACTGTCACTCTCATTCTCCTAAATGTCACTGTCATTGGCTTTTCTGATACAAACAGTCTTAAATTGTGTAGCATCGGATGTGTCAGCAACCATTACCTTGTCACTTGTACTGGCAGTAAAGCAATGCATTTGACGTGTTCTAGGCACAGCTATCATTTTTCCACTTGGCTTCCAAAAATGACTATTTCCTGGATGTCATTTCTGCAGGTGGATATTAGGACAGCTCTCAGCAGCAACAACTGCTCAGCAGATACAATATGTACTCTTTCACGTGCAGCACAGCATTCCGCTTGTTAGACTTTGAAATTAATTCTTTCATGCATGCAGCCTGCCTGTGCTTCATATACGTGTGAAGAAGAAAAATTAAAGCTGAGATTTAAGTTCAACAAAAGCATCACTTACTGTCGCGATAATGTCAACCTTCTCCATCTTGTCATCAGTCTGCCATTGCTGATATTTCATAATTTCAGCTGGGTTACTTGGGGTAAAGGTATCAATCAGATCTTTACACTTGCTGCACTTGAAGCTCATACAATCCTTAGAAGAAGAATCACAGTTGACTTGATTGATAAAGCTCTTGAACTCGGTGGAAAGCATAGTGTGTTTTTTTTTCAAAGCAACCAGTAAAATGCGAACATCTTCATGATAGAAACAGACACAAACATTATGCAGTATGTGATCAAACAGCCTGACTTTATCAGGTCTCAACTCACAAAATTTGCTGAGTCTTACCTTGTCAGGATTCTCTTCAACAAACTTATTGTGAGCTTCTTTTAATGACATCAACATATTATATCGCAGCTGTTCCGTTCTTTTGATTTTTTATCCCATCACCAGTTATTTCTCTGATAATGATGCGATCTTTATGCCCAGGAGCCTGCCAGGAAGTATCATTGCTGTTGTAAATTGCACAGACAAGCTGTTTTGTTGTCTCACTATGTGCACCATGACCTTGGGATGTCGATGAGGGTGATGCATTTATTTACTTGAAGTCCAATACTCTCAGCTATAGACCTGACAGCACATTGCTTCTTTCGTGGACAAGCACACTTGATGGCTTTACCTCTTGCCTGTGTTGTGTTATATGGAGTTGATGTAAGACATTTATACACTACATTAAATCAGGATGCACATCTGTTGAGTAACATTGATTGTGCAATGTATTTATAATGTGTGTTTGTGTGTGTGTGTGGGTAATTTTGCCGTGTGGGGAGGCATGTTCTCATTCTTCGATTGTCATGTTAGCTATATGTTATTGTTTATTGCAGTCTTACCCATGTTTGCCATGGCACGAAAAAATAAAGTGGGATAAATTCTCTCGCAAATGGAATATTCTGAAGTCGCCATGTACACCAGTTTACCAAGAATGTAGTGGCAGTCTCAACTCAGCATGTGCAGCAGCTGCATTGTCAAGTTCATCCTGGTGCTGAATTATGGAACCAGCTAGCTAGTTTATCAGCTAGCTATTGTGGTTCATTGAGTATTGCTGAGCTAGTGTGCTTTTAGATATATTACAAGCTGTAATTCTGAATTCTGGAGGATGAAGCTTAGTCACTTCTAGCTACAATAGGTGACAGACTGGGTCAGGTAGCAACCCTCTTCCCCTGCTGCTCCTGCAGTTTAGCCAGAAATTATGTGGCTCTTCCTTTGAGGCAATGATAAAATGTGTATGCAAAATATTCATAATATCACATTAGTTAGCGCGACCCTTTACCGAAATCTAGACTGGCGTCTTGGTTCAATTCATTAGGAAATGATCGTCTATTATGTTCACCAAATTTCTTAACAAACAGTTTTGACAGAAAGCTAATAGAAAATGGCAGGGACAGGTGGAGGTGAACGTGTGTGCGAGACTGCAAATCATTTCTGGAATACTAGAGAGAAGTTAGGCCACGGAGCTACCGGAGCAGTATACGTGGGCTACGAAAGGGTGCGTCAGAACAGTGTGTGCTATGGAGTGTATTAAAGTATCGGTCGTGGAATGACGAATGTGCTTAAGAGAATCAATGCTTCAGATTTATGACCAAAGAGAATGTTGGAATCAATAGAAGAAAGTCTTTTTAGAAGCTATTCCAGTGGTATAGTTTTGTAATTACTTACCAATGTGTGGCATAATGGTCTCTCAGATAGACAGGTCCAGGCACATTGTGCTGGTGACAGTAGGATCAGCCAGAATCAATCCTCTCCGATTCTATCTGTCCTGTTTAAATGCTGATTTGTAGTATAGAAAGGGAGAGCAGATAACAGGAGCTGTGTGTGTATGATATCTACCAGCAAGAACTCGCACAGTATCCCTGCTCAGCTTCTTTATCTTAGGGCCAGTATAAATCCACATCGAACTCCATTATGGTTTCAATTTGTAAAATACTTCAAATAGTGTCATGATTATATTACTAGGCAACATTGTCAACTAATGTTAGCCCATAGAAGTAACACAAAAATTCCCTTCTCCTATTTCACTTTTGTCGTGTAATATAAAGTGAAGATTTAGTTTGTAGTAAGTGAACACACACCCAATGAGTCATGTTTTGAGTATAGATTGGTGTAGCTAAGCATTGATGTCATTGGGGTTCACCACAGGGCAAAAACTTGAATTCCTGTAGCCACATATTTAGGACATTTCGTACTTTCACCACCTTACCTGTAGAGGATAGGGCTAAATGCCCTGCACTATAGGACGTTTAACCCTATCCACTACCAGAAAAGTGGAGCAACATGAAATGTCCTAAATACGAGACTATAGGAAATTCAAGTTATTGCCACATGTGCTCTACTTGCTTTGTTGTTTATTTTGTCACTGTAGGGGACGGGTGAGCGGCGTGCGGTGAAGGTGTTTGCTGGGTCGGACTTCAAGTCTCTGAGGCGTGAAATCGATGTGGTGAGCTCCCTTCCTCACCATGACAACATCGTAAAGCTGTTTGGAGTGGAAGAAGAGGTGAGAAGAACAGATTTTAACACACGACTTATAAGATCTAAACTAGTGATCAGACAGGAGAAGAAATGGGAAAACAATTGAATTAATAAGTTGACAATTTTCATGAGCAGCTTAGGAGGAGGTACTGCTAGTGTGAGACTGTAAAAGGTCTGAAATAATCCTGGACTTGTGAACTGCCATTGCTCTAGTTTACTTCACTGTGGTTTCAGTTCTATAGTTCTTGTTTGTAGCATCTTCCTCTAGTTTTGGACAGACTTTAGTCCTTATTTATTTCTTTATTTTAATCACTGAATTTTACTGCAGAGTACAACTATGATGGCTGCAGAATTTATTGTATTGTAAGCAGACAAACTTCCTGTTTTGGGTTTTCCCCAGGGATTTCACCTGGGTTTCACCAACCACTGTTCGATATATCGACTTCAAGTCTGGCTTCTTTGGACATTTGATTAAGCTGCAAGAAACATACACAGGGGGAAAGTACCTTTCCATGGATACAAGTGCTATTTTTTTGCCTTTAATTCCAAAGTTCAACAGTACTTAATAGCTAGAGTGACGGACATGTTACCTGTGACAGATGGCATACTTGCAGAGGTCTCAGTTGATGTGCATAAGTTACGAGCACTGGAATAGGTAATTGTCGGAAGAGCGCGTGCTAATTCTGTGTTCCCCTGGTTCAGTTTGAGTTATTTTACATTTTATTAGGTTTTCTCATCAGCTTCTTGTCACATCTTGAGGCTAGATTGGGCAGCAGACACTAATGCACATACTATGCATGTTTGTTGTTTCTTGGTTACTTGTTGTTGTTGTTGTTGTGTAGTCCAAGTTTCACAACCAGGTGATCATCATGGAGCTGTGTACTGGTAACTCTCTCTATGAAGTCATAGATTCACCTGACAACGCCTTTGGGCTATGTGAGACAGAATTCAAACAAGTCATCTATGATGTTGGTAGGCAAACAGTCCACAGAATGATACAGTATGATTATAGGGTTCAATCTGGAGGAGGAGTGGAGAGAGGAGGCAAGCTATGTGCAGTATGCTATTGGCGCTGAGCCCAAAGTTTACAGCACTTAGCTAATGATAATAATAATAATAACAATAACAATCATAAAATCCTCCAACTCTTCCCCCCTCCGCCAACTAAATTTTCTTAGAGCACTGGTTTGTCTTTAATTAAGTATTAAAATGAACCAGTGAGGAGTAAACTTACAGTGTGTGCATGCATTATGTGTGCGTGTGTGTGCGCGCTTGTGTGTGTGTGCGTGTGCGTGCTTGTGTGTGTGTGTAGCTAAAGGCCTGCAACATCTGCGCTCTCATCATTTTGTCCACAGAGACATCAAACCTGGCAATATTATGAGATGTCAGAAACCTGA
>WLWI01005387.1_pt1 | contig 10669 bp, 9 predicted proteins | sample 6701501 | NCBI WGS metagenome assembly WLWI01 (sample SAMN12718690, study PRJNA515312) | sponge metagenome | isolation source: marine sponge | host: Mycale hentscheli | place: New Zealand: South Island, Marlborough, Capsize Point | collected 2014-11-01
CCCGATTTTGCATTATCCACCCCTAATACTGTCTCGCTCGCTACGCTCGCTCGCCAATAAACAAACATCCCCGATTTTTTCATTTTTACCCCTGTAAGTGTCTCGCTCGCTACGCTCGCTCGCCAATAATGCTACTTGTTTTTGTTGCTTTTTTTTTTTCAATTCTAACTGTTGCAGGGAGTGGTTACTATGGCATTATACACGTAATGTAAACTTGACTTTTTCTTAGTAGCTTGAGTGTTGAAATTAAAATTAATCGTTTAACAATAGTGTAGTTTTAGGCTCGCTTACCACTTGTGCTCAAGCACATCACTAGTAAATGTATAAACTATAAACATTATATATTTGGTACAATATTATGTTCGTATTTAATAATAAAAATCTTTAATATCTTATATTATTGTTAAGTTACTGGAGTTTCTATCACTGGTAATACCTCATCTGTCACTGCTGGTTCTACTGTCTCCTTTACTTGCTCTGCTACTGTGTCCGGAAGTGTAACTCCAATGCTTATGTGGATTAGTACAACTACAGCAGCTGGTACCACTGGACTACTCACAGGTCAACAGAACTCTAATACTGTAATGGGAAGAGTCAGGGAATCTGATACTGGAACTTACACATGTCAGGCCTCCATTTTTGGATCCAGTAAAAGTGTTAGTATTACTCTGACAGTTACAGGTATGTTGTAATAATGTAATTATACACTCTAACAAAGTATTTGTTATTCAATGTAGTACCAATGATATCTGTCAATATTGTACCTACTGGCTCATCTGTTGCTCTCAGAGACTATAGCCTCACATGTAGTAATGATGCTACAAACAATCTAGAGTTAATACTTATTTCATATGAATGGACAAGAAATGGAATCACACTATCACACAATGATAGAGTACTTAATCTTAGTCCTTTACAAGAATCTGAGAATAATGTAATGTACAGATGTCAATTTCATGCTTCGTCGACTTATTTAAAAGATAATGTCGGTATACAAAGTTCAACACACACTATTACAGTTTCATGTAAGTTTACAAAATATAACACAATTAATTGAATTAATTATTGTTGTGATGATTGTTATGGATGCTATAATTTTATGTCTAGATGTTACTCCTTCAGTACCAACAAGTTTTACACATTCTTCACTTCAGAGTACACAAGTAACTCTGACATGGACATCACTTTCTAATGATGTTGTTACTAGATATATGATCAGTTATAGAAGAATCAGAGGATGTTCATCTACTATTCCAAAAACTTCAACTACTACTATGAAAACTATCACTATATCTGATCTGGAAGAAAACATACAATATGATTTTTCTATAACTGCTACTAATAGTGCGGGTACATCTCAACCTGCCACGCATACTGTCACAACACTATCGACTAGTAAGCAAAAAAAATATTACTGAAAATATCTAATGATGTTTCTGTATTTAAGGTCCAAGTGAAGCTCCTCCTCCACCAACATTGGATGGGCATAGTGCCACTAGTTTCACAGTCTCATGGAATAGAGAATCTTGTCTCTCTCGTAATGGACCAGACAGATATTATACAGTTAGATATTATGAGACAGAAACTGCTCAGATATTAGCTACAAGTACTGTGGCCATTAACAGCAGAACATACACTGCCAATTCTCTAACTCCAGCTATATCTTACACACTTCAGGTGGCATTTACAAATACAGTGGGAACAAGTCCTTTTGTTGATTTGATTATAATACCTTTGGGATATGATAGTAAGTTTATACTAAATTTGTTAATCCTAAATTTTACTTCAACTTTGAGATGGTTTTCATACATATGCAATCTCAGTAATATATTTTTGTATATATCCAGTGCACCAAATTCACCCATTTAGAATAAATGATAATTATATTTTTATTACATAGCGGTTACTCCTTCTACACCAACTGATTTTACCAGTTCTATAGTTCAAAGTACACAAGTAATTCTGACTTGGACATCACCTCCCAGAAATGTTGTTAATATTTATACCATCACATATAGAAGAATTGGAGGATGTTCATCAGTTCCTTCAGGAAGTGAAACTACAACTATTAAAACTATCACTATATCTGGTCTGGAAGAAAACATACAATATGAATTTACTATAACAGCTACTAATAATGCGGGTACATCTCCACCTGCTATGTACTCTGTTACAACAGAATTAGCTTGTAAGAATAATTTATTGTTATCATGTTAATAACTGTGTTATTACATGTCTATCATATTTTAGTTCCAAGTGAAGCTCCACAGATAACATCACATTCCTTTACTGCCACTAGCTTCACAGTTTCATGGAATAGAGAATCTTGTCTCTCTCGAAATGGACCAGACAGATACTATATAGTTAAATTTCATGAGATGGGATCTACTCAAGTATCAGAATCATCTATTATAGATATTAATATACAGAATATAAGTAACAGAATTTTCAGTGCAAATACTTTGAATCCAGTGACATCCTACATTATCCAAGTAGCATACATAAACACTAGAGGATCTAGTCCTAATGCCAATTTAATTATATCAACTTTTGGATTACCTTGTAAGTACCATTGAATATTTTGATGTAATAATCACTTATCAATTACAAAGGCTGGAAGTTATGATTGGATTTCTAATGCTGTACACATCATCTCTTTCTATTATCATGCTTACTTTATCTAACAAACACATCATACAACTTCTAACTCAGAAACACATTCCATTCATTTATTGCTGTTAGTTTTGGTATTAAAATTGTTATGCAAACGTATACTCTAACAGCATAGCCAAGTAGACTAATTCTTTCACCGTTTCCTTCTCTAACTAAAGCCTCGTATGTATTTCTTGATATATATCAATATTTCCTCATAATAATAGCTCCATTGTAATTCACACTCATAGAATCAGAAGTAGTAGTCATTATAGAAGTCTATATGAATTTTATTAATTAATCAGAATTTATTGCTATTATACATTACGTATAAGCCAGGAAAGAAATTCAGTTTTCAAATTGAAAGTGACAATGATGACCAAAATAACAATTTCTAGTTCTCCCTAATAGTTTGTTTGAACTACTATAACATTATTTATCCATTATATTATGCTGTTTAGAGTATATCCATATTTTAATATGATAATACTATAATGTTGCACTGATACTAGGATTGATGATCGGTATAATACTGATAATAGGTAGCTAAACAACTAATGTTAGTCATCTGGTGATAATAATGACTGATTTTTGAGGGAATCAGCCAGTATGTTCAGCCTTTGACTTGTAGCCTAAATAGTCAGCAGACATAAATAGGTATAACGAGGCATGATTTAACCAGATTTTGAAACATTTTGTCCTTCAGATTTTTTTAATGCAGTGAGAATAAAGTAAAACTCAACAATTTCTGAATCTGTTGCTACGGTTAATTTTGTGTTTATGACTTAACCTTGTGGTTGAGGAAATGCATTGAGGTCTGAATAGCAAATTCCACGTTTTTGATAATGTCAGAGCATTTTATTTAACTTTGTTGGATGGATTTGTCAGGACCATTCCTCTAACATTATGCACACAAACACACCAAAAGAATAATGATAATAAATTGTAAAATTTAGATTGACACTTTCTCACCTAAAGGGGTCTGGAAAAAAAGCAAAGGAAAAATGTGAAAAAATCTTAGTTGTCGCCGGGGATTCGAACCATGAAGGTGAGAGTCTTGGAAGTTGAGGGTTGTTGTAGCTCAGTGGTTAGAGCACTGGTGGCTAAAGCCAGTGGTCCTGAGTTCGAATCCCCAGCGACAACTAAGATTTTTTCACATTTTTCCTTTGCTTTTTTTCCAGACCCCTTTAGGTGAGAAAGTGTCAATCTAGTTTTATGAAGGGTCAGAACTTAATAATTGTAAATGTATACGTAAAAGCTACTGAAAGCTTAGTTTGTAGTTTTAGACTATGTCTTGTTGAGTGCAATGAAAAGTTTAAATTTTCATATATTCATAATTCAAGTTTTTACTCTTTTGAATTAGGTTGTCCCTGACTTAACTAAATTTTGCGGATGCATAGTTCATTTCCTATTCAAATTAGTGGCTGTTAAGCTAAAATGATGTTTGTCATAGTTTACTCACAATGCCATTATAATTATTGTTCTTACTTGAAATTTCATTATCCAATAGTTAAGTCACAAAAGTAAGTCTTGTGTTAGTATGTTCAGTCAAGCAATGTTTTTGAAATTATTTTCAACAGCACAAAATATACTTATTTTACTAAAAAATAAAATTTCCAAGTCTAGCAGTTGTGGTGAGTGGTTACTTTATGATGCATAATTTTTTGACCATTTTTTGTAGCTGGAGTGGTTTTTGTCTAGAATTACTCGTCATTTAGATAGTCAGAGTGCTTTGATTTTTTCTACTTATCAGGAAAATTGAGGTAAAACATAATTTCATACTTGTTAGCTGAAATACTTGGTAAATGGCTACATAGCTAATCTATGAACATTTGAATAAATGGACTGAGTGATGCCTTCCTGAACTAGTTGATTAGAGGAGCTAATATGTAGACTTCATGGAACTAAAAAGGTAGCCTTATTTGTTATTGATTTTGTAAAGGCAAAAATCAATTTTATCAGATTAATTGTTTGTTTGAATTATTGGAGCACAATAGCTTTCTCACCTTTTGTACTGAAGCACATCACTAATACTATTACAACTTTAAATTAATGTAGTGTTTTGTAAGTAAACTATGATATTTACATAATTGATCTATCTTTTTTCTTCTTATTTATTTTTTTAGTCTATGGATATCTTAATGGTGTGGCTTATTCAAACAATAGTATAGTAGATCTATCAGATATTGGTTTGGATGACAACTCTCTGGTCTGCTACACTGACTTAATGACATGCTGCAGAAATGAAGACAATCCTAATGGTACAGCAATGGGTAATTGGCTATTTCCAAATGGCTCAGCTGCTATAAGTAAAGGAATGTCTAATGGTTATATGTTTTCAAGAAACAGAAATACAAAAGCATTGCATCTACATCGTGGTATCAATGCCTCTGAACCAATTGGAATATTTAAATGTGACATTCCTGATGCAAACATGCAAGATCAACAAGCATACTTTGGAATATACAAAATTGGAGAGGGTATGCTATTTAAATAAGCTTTATGATTAATTTTTATCATTTTGACACTTAGTTGTATTTGCTAATTACCACAAATATTCAATCTTTTGCTTGTTATAATTACATGTACTTCTTTAAATACTAGCCACAGTTCATTTGCCGATGCAGCTCTAGTATCTTACTCACCCTACTAAACATTCCACATTTTGAAATATTTCATACAAGCTTATGATATCATAGTCTTTCCTAACTACAACTAGTTTTTGTATAAGATTTATATGTTCGTGAACTAATTGTTTTCGTTATAATTGAATGATTTGATGTAACTTTTAGTCATAGGTTTATACACATTATGGTAGTGACAACTAGTAATTACCATTTGTGAGAATAGTATGTACTATAGAATATAATATTATGGGTATAATAAATATAATAATATTTTTGTACCAAAAAAATGTTACACTAGAGCATTTACAATACCTTAATGAGTTTGCCATATGAATTTATTTCACCTGATAGATAATCCGATCACAAAATAGTTTCACTGTTGTGTTGGTGAGTACATTATATATAATACTAATGAAGTGCATGCAACAAATGTAGGTACAAATTTTGAATCAGTTATAACAATTAGAAAAATGTTCAATGTTAGTTTTAATTCATTGAGCACTTACATTTATCCTTAGAAATTAAATGTGGCCTATAAGTCATTAATTCTTTTTCTGTACTAGCTATTAATAATTATTATTAAATAAAAAGGTTAAAAAAGGAGTTATTGAGGTAGAATACATAATAAAATACACTCAAAGAAATAGTAAGAGCCGATTATTTAAACAATAGATGGATATCAATGAATGAATTTATGTAACATAAATGTCTTGTATCATTTTCATATGTATCATCACATACCTATTATATAGTTAAGATATTATATTCCACTGGACATGCTCTAATTTTGCTTACTGATCATCAATGATACCCCAAAATTTATAATAATGTGTGATTGTACGCTCTAGGACTACCTGTAATAAAATCTATATCATACAACACTACAACTGGGATTCTGACTTGTATATCTATTGGAGGTCCTGTCACTAATCTAACTTGGAATAGAAGTGGAGGATCTTACTCACAGAGTAAATTAATAGTAGATGCTGTCAATGCCACTTACCACAACCTTTTATACATATCTGGTAATACACTATCAGATTACATTGGGATCTTCACCTGCACTGTTAGTAATAGCAGAGGCAGTGTATCGAAAAGCAGCAATGATTATAAAGGTAATAATTGAAAAGTTTTAAAACTTATTAATATTATATTAATTATTATAAACATTAGCTGTAGGACTGTCTAGGAATAAATATGTTTATGAAGTTGGATCTTCGGCTAATGTAATTTGTTATAGTAACCTCACAGTAATCTCAATGCAATGGTTCACTTTGGATTCCGATGTTTCATATTCCACTGAGAAAACACATTATAATGAACTTGCTTTAAATGTAGAAAAAATATTTTTAAGGCATAATGCAACAACATTTACGTGTAATGTAATTAATCTTTTTCCAACAAATATAACCAAGATAACCACCATTAAATTTCATATAATCATTTCACAAACGAGTTAGTTAATATATAATTGAATCTTCAAGTTTAATGTAATTAGTTATAAGAATAAAAAAGCAATATAATTATAACATAGATCTAGTTGCTTTGCATTGCAATAAAGTGTGTGATAGTTCAAATAATTAAAATGTTTATTTATTGCTTCTTTAGATATAACTGATGGTATTCCAGCAGTAAGAATTGGAATAATAGTAACAGTCATGTTTGCGTCAGTGCTTGGAACAATAATAGTGATGGGAGTTCTTCTTTCAATTAGGTAGTTAATTAAAATTATTATGTATTGTAAAAATTGATATTTGTGTATTAGGAGGCGACAAAAAATCTGCTTTTCTCCCAACAGTGATGCAATGTTGCATTCTAAAGAAGAAGATAGGCCACTAGATACGAAATTACCATCAAAACGTGTTCAGAAGATTAGCATTCAGCTAGACACAAACCCAGAACAGTGTGTGGAACAGACTTATGAGAATACAACATTTATAGGTATGTACAAGCATAATATGAATTAAAAACAATACATTATTTCAATATTCTTTTGTCCAAGATTGCTTAAAACAAGTTCCACTAAATGAGTTCAGTGCTCACGTTGCACGGATGCATTCTGACCGAGACAAGTTGTTTGAAATGGAGTATAAAGTGAGAAAATGATTACTTATTATAACTGATATTATTGTAAATTCTGTTTAGTCAATAGATAAAGCACCACAAGTTGAGTTCAGTACTGCAGTTATCCCTGAGAATCGAGCAAAAAACAGATTTGGTAACATCTATCCATGTATGTATTGTGATTGTAACTTTGATGGAGTGTTCAGATGCTCTTATAAATATACAAACCTTGTCTTCAGATGACTTTAACCGTGTAATATTGAGTGAAATACCAGACATAGAACACTCAGACTATATCAATGCCAGCTATGTAGATGTAAGTACATATTTGTAATAAATAATTGTGGTGTTTTATGGCTGTACATAATATTGTAGGGTTTTGGGAGAAGTAAAGTTTATATAGCAGCTCAAGGTAATTATTTTGTGAAAATATTATTATGAATGTGTGGTTCTTTAATATTTAAATTGAATATTAAATATTAATATTAGATGTACATTAGATGTAAAAATAACAAAAATATCATAACTAGTGCTGATTTATATTTCTTTATAATTTAGAAATGTATCGTTAGTTGACGTATTTAAGGTTACATACTTTGGATTAAATTGTGGTGTAGTCACAGAGAGCTGTTACCAGGTGTAGGGGAAGACAGACCAAGTAGGCTGCCACCAGAGTTACTACTGCTATATTATTTCCAAGCTGTTTTGAAGCTTCTTCCCAACCCAATCCCTGATATCTTAATTCAGTTCTTAGGTTAGGCCCAGATAAAGGATCAAGCAGCATGACAGTAACTAAAGTACAAGCCTGAGCTGGCCATAAATATATATAGCAAACTAGCCCGAGCATGCTCACTAGAGGATAATACAGTAATGAGGTTGTGAGAATGGAATGATGTTCAGAATGAGATGTTAGTGTTTGTGACAATACATTACTGGTGTGTGTCATTAGCTAAGATGTTGTGTCATGTCCTGTCGATGTGGTGGGTTCACCACATAAACTCTTTCTATTATTAAAAAATAAAAATGTTTTTATTATGTATTGAAGCATTGGTTCTACAATAGGTCCAACGGATAATTCAGTGGATGATTTCTGGCGTATGATTTGGGAACAAAAGTCTCCAACTATAGTTATGCTCACTAAAGTATTTGAAGGAACGGTAAAAAAGCACAGTAGTATATTATATATAATATATATAATTTACATTTACTATACATATATATATGTAATATAGTAAATGTAAAGTATACTCCTATAATTATGCTCCAGAAAAAATGTGAGGAATATTGGCCGAGGAGTTTGTCTGAGCCATTTGTGCCATCCCCCAAGAGTTCATTAGTAGTGAAGTTGAAGTCTTCATCTCAATTTCCAGAGTTTGTTGTTAGAAAAATGATCATAAATGAGGCAAGTACTCTTATATTGCAACAATCATAGATTACATCGAAGAAGGTATGGAGTATTGACTTAGCATAATGTTGAAGCCAACAAAGAATAATGTTAATCAACTAATTTTGTAGTACAACCAAACATTGTTTATTCATATATTTTTTAAACCTGATGGTGTTCAAAATTCAATACTTTTAGTTCTGATTTAATTAGATAAAAACATGAGTTTAATAGCAATTAAGTTTGAGTTGAATAGCAATCAGTCCTTTAATATTACATATTAAAATGTATAGTCAACCACACACTAGAATATGATAGCTTAGATTACAGTACAAAAATATATTTGATTTTTATTAATTAATAACTGTGAAAGTTTCTCAATTATTTTTCCAGACTAATAGTCCAGGACATCCTATTCATGATGTCACTTTGTTCCACTATCTTGACTGGCCAGACCATGGAGTTCCAGCCAATGCCATCTCTATGATTGATTTTATTAGACGGGTGCGCCGAACTCACCCTTATAACAACACAGACCTCATGGTGGTCCACTGTAGTGCTGGTGTGGGTAGAACTGGTACCTTCATTACTCTGGACTACATGCTTGAGAGAATTAAGACAGAAAAGTCTCTCAATATTTTTGAGTTTGTCACTGGACTAAGGAAACAGAGAGTACTGATGGTACAGAAGGTAGTAAGTACAAATGACACCTTGAACACTTCTTAAATTTAGTTTTGATGAGACTTGCCACATTATTACAAATGAGTTCTTTTTAATTTATAAAACATTTATTATATCTACACTCTCTTTTGAGTAAAAGTTTATTGATGTTATAGAAGGTAGTAAGTATCAATGACGCCTTGAAAACTTCAAAAATTTAGTTTTGACGAGACTTGCCACATTATTAAAAATAAGTTCTTTTAAATTAAAAAAAATTTATATTTACAGTCCCTTATTGAGTAAAAGTATTATTGTACATAATTTAATGGTAATAATCACATTTTATAGCTAAATAGATAGTAATCTGTAGTTGAACCTCTTTATCAATAAATAACAGCCTAGAGATGAAAAAAGATGACGTTAATAATACTTCAGATGTCATTTTTTTAATTAAAGTTTTAGCGACAATTAAAATTATTGTCTAATTAATGTTATTTCTATTGGATTTAGATTTGAACTATTAAACTATTTTTTAGCTGACAGACATGACTTTTTTATTTATAAAACATCTGTTTCTCAATAACACTGAATGTAGATATAACAAAGTTATGAATATCAAGTAAAGTTTGTTATCATCTTACTAGTTGTTTCTGTATATCATATTGCTTGAATGTTGATTTCAGTATGATCACTTTTTTCGTAAGCATTGTTCTCTGAGGAAACATTAATAAAATGAAATGTTATTGTTGAGAAAAATATTACAGAAACCACAGCCGCTAGTAGCATCAGTTGAAGTATAGATTTATTTATAATGTCAAAATAGTTATTGAGACAATATCTTTTGCTTATATATATGATTCTGATTATATTAACCCCTCAAACATTTCTTTATTTGTTGAATACACAATATTTTAGAATAATTTTTTTTGCAGCAAAACATTACTAATGAAGTATGAGCTCAAATAATATGAATAGTAAAAGTATTATTATATTATATTGTGTATTTGATGCAATTTTTGCATATTCAATACTTCATATACCAACTATCATATTATGGAGTTTGTACTACTACAGGTTTGATAGTGTAATGCACTATATTGCATCATTCTGTAGGCTCAATATGTGTTCATCCACACTGCCCTGTTAGAGTATTTGACTTGATGCTGTATAGGTTCATTACTACGTAATACAATTTCTGGTTATTTTATTTATTAGCTTTCGTAGTAGATTATAACTATAAATAGTCAAAACGTTTCGACCCGTAGGTCTTCATCAGTTGACA
>WLWI01005388.1_pt1 | contig 10665 bp, 5 predicted proteins | sample 6701501 | NCBI WGS metagenome assembly WLWI01 (sample SAMN12718690, study PRJNA515312) | sponge metagenome | isolation source: marine sponge | host: Mycale hentscheli | place: New Zealand: South Island, Marlborough, Capsize Point | collected 2014-11-01
ACACAAAAACGCGAGGGTCAAAGTACAAAAATGCCTTACGTACGTCCATACATATATACAAATAAATAAACAAACATCCCCGATTTTCAATTGTGTTACCCCTGTAAGTGTCTCGCTCGCTCGCCAAATAGAAGAGCTGTAGCTACACCACTTTTGTTTTTTGGGTTTTAATGTAGTGTTTAACACTACACTGAAGTTTAAATGTGACAGCATGCTGAAGTCAAAGTGCACTTGCCATTTAAAGGTACAGTCTTTCTAGAGGGGTTTATGTATATAGTCTGCTATGCTTGTTAGCGGTAGAAGTTGAACTAATTTGACTATACACATTTGTAACAGTGGAGTCTTACAATTAGTCCCTTTGTTAGCTTGATATCCCCACCCACCGTGCACAATAGGAGAACACTTACCTAACTTACTACAGTAGAGACACTGGGGGGAAAAAGAAAAATAAATAAATAAACATCGCAGAATCTCGATTATGTTACCCCTGAGAGTGGCTTACTCACCAATATATATATATAATATACACAATTTATGTTATCCCAATTGTCTTGAATTGCCCCCCTGACTCTGTGTCCTGCATTGCTCGCTCTCAACTACCTACCATGGCTGTGCAACCTTATCACTTCAGTCAGATAAAAAAAAAAGTATAGAAACAAAGAGTTTACACACGTGATGCTATAAATATTTTTGTTCAACTAGGTGCACTCTTTCACTGGTAATACTGAAGAAGCAAGTAAAATCCTTGAATTCGGACTTTTCATTGGTATCAATGGTTGGTAAGGAAATAGTTTGTGTAAAAAAGATGATTTGTATTAGCATTCTAAAATATTTCAATACAATATGAGAATTGTAAGGAACAGAAACCTTATCACTGATGTTATTATTTTTTATTATAGTTCTCTAAAGACTCCAGAAAACTTAAAGATTGTTCAAAGCATTCCATATGATAGGATTTTAATTGAAACAGGTACAAATTATTTAAACTTAATTGTTTTATTAAAATAGATTAAAATAGCACATAATGCACTTATGTATAGTCTAACTATTTATCCTTTGCTCTTGCAGAATACTTGTTAATAAATGATCTTGATTGTAGTGTGTAATTTTGTTGTATTACCAGATGCTCCATGGTGTGATATTCGCCAAACTCATGCCAGTTATAAAATGGTGAAGTCTCATTTTACATCTAAGAAGAAAGAAAAATGGGAAGTGGGTTGTTCTGTGAAAAGTAGAAATGAGCCTCAAAATATCATGTAAGAGAAAGTGTAATAAGATTTAATACTAGTAATAAATGAAATTTTAAAAAGTAAAATTATTGGATTTAGGGTTACCCAAAAAAGTATGGGAACTAGGAATGTCACAATTGCTCTAAAAATTATGGAAACAAGAAGGGTCACTTGCCAGATGTGATAATTCTATATTCCTAAATCGCTGCTTCATTAGTATGAGTAATAACACGAGCACAGCTTACCCATGCTACATATCACTTGCTAATAATAGGCCAGCTTTTTTTTTTCTTTTCTTTTTTAGACTCTAACTGCACTGTCATCGTATGGCTCCTCTTAATCTGTTGAACTAATTCTGTCTAATTTGAAGAAAACTTCTATGCTATAAATGACATAGTCTCCGAATAGAAAATATTCGAACTGTAAGTTTCCAAGGCTAGTGTGACATGCATGTGCTCTTACCTGTACCATTTACCTTAGCGACCATTGTATTCACTTAGTTACCATGCTATTTCACTCTACCCACACTATTTCCACTGAACTGCACTTATTCCTCAACCTATGGCTCCTCTAAATCTGTTGAACTAATTTTGTCTAATAAGATTGAAACTTCTATGCTAAATAATGACGTAGTCTCCAACTATACAATATAGACTTGTAGGTTCCAAGGCTAGTGTGACACACAGTGCACTTACCCGTACTAATTTGATTTAGCTACCATGGTATTTCACTTTGTTACCATGCTATTTCACTTTGTTACCATGCTATTTCACTCTCCCCATGTTATTTCATTTGAACGGTGATTTTCCCCATATATTTTTTATGGGCAATTTAAGCGCCGAACGTTTAAAATGTAAATGACCATTAGTTTTACTTTATACTAAGGTGCCATTGATGAAAAATAGCTGTGATTTAGGGATATGGAATCATCATATATGGCTTTCTTAAGTTTCTTTACTTTTTTTGGAGCAGTTGTGGCTTTGCTAGTTCCCATTGTTTTATTAGGGCAACCCTAAATCCCCTCATTTTACATTTTTTTATGTTTTTTTTTGTTACAGTTTTTCAACATTTTGTAGGTTTATGTTAAGAAGCAAGTTCAATTGAGCCAACTGTGTCAACTACAGTGTTACCATAATACCTTTCTTTCAATATAATGCACATTGTAAGAAAGCCTCAACTTGCTATTAAAAAGGGGAATGTGCGCCTAAACTATTCAATTCTATTTGCCTTACCTTAGCATCACTTTTTTTGTGTAGTAGTGACAAAGGTAATAAAAATGTCGCACTTTAAAATATTAATCCAGATGGCATTATATGTGGTACCATTCTACAAGCTGCATGAACTGTATTATATTGGAGTCGAGTAATCCAAAAGCCGAAAGGTCACAAATCTACAATGGGAAATAGGTACAGATTAATGCTATTACTAGCCTCTTAATTGCTAGCAGTTTCCCTCTACGCTTGAAAGTCCTGAGCAAGAACCACAAAGAAGACATGTTCCCTCCCCCCAAGAAGTGAATTTCTTTTTTTTTCTTCAATATCTTCGGCTTTGCACAAGACTCTAGATGATAACGCATGAATTTTTATGTTGTGGTTGGCTAAACCCTGATTTATAAGCCGAGTGGATTTAGTTGTCCTTATGGGCAGAGGTATCTGTTCAAAAAAATTGTTTTTTCAAGGCACAGTAATCTGCGGCTATTGGTAACCGTTGTATTAAAAACATTTCTTTACCAGACTTAATTTTTTAAAACTCAGCCATTTCTTGGTAGCAGAGTGTTTTTTGTTGGGAGCTGATAGTCATTTAGACAGTCAGAACAGCTTATATTGATACTACAAGGTACTGCTCATTGAGGTAACAAAATAATTTCATATTTGTTTGCTAAAAGTTAATATTAAGTTATCCAGTAATCTAATTGGCTATGATTTCTTCGCACTAACAAGAGCAAGTAGGAATGTTTCATGGCTACACAATACAAACTAGTTTTAATCTATGCCTGATCTGTCAAGTTAAATTTCTCAAAAATCTCCAAGTATGCTTTTGTGTAGATGAAGTTAAGAAGCAGATAAAAATTGGTCCATGCCAGCAGAATATTATGAAGGAGTGGATGAAAGATTACCATGTTGGAACATCGTATACCTCTCTTTACCATGTGGTAACGAAAGTCACATGTGGTAACGAAAATCACATAAAAAGTATTAAGTCCTGGAAGACAAAAAAAAACAAAAAATACCTTTATACAAAATAATTTATATATATTATATATATATATAATACTTATTACATGAGTCAGAGTGTGATATGGTGAAGTATTTCAAGAGTAGGCTAATTTATTTACATGAGCCAAAGGAGAGTGAAAATAAAGCCTGAGAGTAAAATATCTAGCCAACAAGATGTAAAGTTGGAGAAAACTCACTAGGGGCTCCCCACAACCCCAGCTGATATTATAGCAGCTGCTCTAACCTGGCTGGGTAGGCTCCACTACAGTAAAGGTAGCTGTAAAACCCCAGAAAACTTGTATGCCAAGCCAGGGGTAAAAGCCACCATTTAAATTCCCCTGTGTTATTCCACTCCAATTGCCTGCAGCCACATAGCAGTCAGACAAAATAGAGTGAGATGCACTACTTGATGTATCATTTTTTAAAGCTACATGTATGAATGAAAATCTAGTGTTTTTTTTATACTTGTATGAAGCTTTCTATGCGAACAGTTAGTCCATCCCTGTATAAAGAACTGACTTGAAGAATTATTTATTAGAGCATAAAGTCTTAACTAGTGAACCTCACTGGATGTCATCGCACTGTTTTTGTTAGAAGGTAGTAGAAAGGGAGTGAAATGCACCTATCTTGTTCAAAGGTATATCAAATGAAAAAGTGGGAATAGTACGGTCAAAACAAGGTGACTAATTGACAGGTGAGTATTTTTGTATTAACTCACAGACAGATTCACTACTTGAAAAAAAATCTTTACACTGGTAATATTATTTTTCACAAGAACATATTAAATATCTTACAAGATGAGATAAGGTATTATGAATAGATTCAACATAAACTCCAGAAGAGGAAGATGTAACCACAAGAAGGGGTTTGAATGCTTGAGCATTAAAGGTGGTGTGATTTCTAAAAGGTTCTATAAAGATCAGTTTAAACTAATATTTTGGCCTTTGGTAAGGCCTTTCTGATTAAGTGACTAGGGATGAATGGTGTAGATGAGATGGACAAGTATGAACAATGTGTGCAAGTAAGTGAATTAAAATAAATTAAAAATTGAGAATTAGAAGGTACACTAGATCATGGCTTCCCGTGAGGGCCGTCACAAAGGCCGAAATATTATGGCATAAACTGATCTTCATAAAACTTAGCACCTTGCTAGCCCTGAAACCCTGTGTCACATTTAAGAAAGCCTGTGATAAAGATAAAATACCAATAATTTATAAAAGAATGCTGAGAAAGAAATTGTAAAGAATTTTCTTCCTGATACACTCTTCAAGAAAAACATCCAAATTATTGAAGAGGATGTGTTGGTAAAACTTATTCTATCTGATAGCTATAATATGTTCTGGGTAGGTTCTTCTTGAGATTTTTATTGCATACAAGGTAAGAACTGAGGACGTGTAGTGCACTTTTATACCAACAGTACAATCATTTTTTCCCAATAATATTGAGTCAACCTTGAATAGATTGCAACAAAAGTAAATTCTACTGAATATGTTTATTTACAGTAAAAGATGAAATTAATTTCCAAATTCAGTTCCATAGATGGTCGTCGCACAATGAAAAAAATAAGGAAAAAAAACGGTATGCCGTTTGGTAAAAAAAGGCTGTTCCGTTTAACCACATTACCATTTTTAATCTTTCTTGTTCACCGTATGTCTCGCTCAAAGAAATATACAAAATAGTTTATTCAATAAAACGTTACGATATTTTTGTTTACAGGCTCCTGTGGCGGAATTTTTCGGGTTAAAATTTTGAAGCCGTCCTATTCGAAGTTGTCTCACTGAGAATTGTTAGTTAGACCACCGCACAGTATTGATCATTTCTCATGATAGGGCCTTCTCGGGCTAGATTTTTTACTACTGGAGGTCCATCAGTAGCTTACAGAAGACCTACGAAGTGCAGACCTCGTTTTAGCTCTGTACTCGTTGGTATTTTTGGTCATATCTTTGTTTTGGTACCTCTTACATCCAAAGTTAATACATCATTAGATTGCTCGTAAATAGGCCAACATATGATACTAAAATTATGAGTTTCATTACTTTTCAATTATCTGTGATAATAATGTATAATTCACTTGACTATCAAATGTTTCTTCATCTTCAGTGTCATCATCATGAGACATGTCCATGCAACCAGTTTATAAACAAGTGCATTCAATGTTGCACTTCTTGCATGAGCATCTCAGAGTTGTAAATTCAGTATGGCAATTACATTTGCAGCAAGTGTTGAGGAGCAGGAGGTAGAGATGATTGGAGTAGCACTAACACCTTTTCAAGCTCCTGCCATCCCCCCAGTCAGCTGGATGAAGTCCACCAGCTGCTTCTTTCCATTCCCTAACTTGAAGGTACACACAAAGGCCATGATCCTTTGCTGCTGCCGAGTTGGTGGCTAGGACTGTGGTTTGCATAAGATGATTTAGAAGCCACCATTTTACAGAATTGATTATGTCGGAGGGAATCCAATGTGTCTATGACCTTTCCATCATTATTGCATTTTCTGCTGTATCATCACTTAGCATAACATAGAATTAGAATTGAAGGCCTTTGCTTGCTCATGGAACATACTGCTTGCTTTAATCCCAGATAGAAGTGATCAAGAAATGTATGTATGAAGAGGATGTTTCCATAAATGTCTTGACCAAGCCTTTCTTTGGTGACCTTGATTTTCCACATGTGAAACTTTTTATAATTCTTCTTAGGCTCAGGACGAAAGAAGAGGTCATAAGACTCAAGGTTTACATGATAGCAGAGCAAGACAGACGTTAGTGTCATCACCAACTAGGACAATGTTGCTGGTAGTAACACCCTGAACATCACTCTTGATCGACAATCAAAAGATAAGCATCTCCTGATTGCATGCATGTCTTGCAGTCTCGAATGTAAGACTTATCTGATGGTATATTAACTTTTGATGTTAGAGGTACTAAAAAAAAGATTTGACCATGTTCCCCCAGGAGGGTTCCTTAATCTTTCTTGCTGTTACAGCAGACATTATAAAGAAATATAATCAGCTGAGTTTGCTTTTGTTCAAGGTTGACTTATCATAATGACTGAACTATAAGATAATTTTACTCTTGAATTAGGAATCACTATACACTAGTGTCAATATAGATGTTTATAAGGTGTAAACTTCAGCTTGATATCTGAAAAGTAGTTGTAAATCCATGGAGAGATTGGATTAGCTATGTGAAATGAAGGGTTGAGGTGCACAAATACATTGGACATGTTTATTCAGATAGAAATGCGAAGGTTTTAATTACTACTTTCTAATAGTAGGTATGATATTTTTCTAATTGTTATATTCTCACTTGAAATGCGGAGACCATATCATTTAAGGGTGTATTTTTGCCCCATTGTATTTGGCATCCTCAGCACCTTCAAACCTGCTAATTTTTTTTAAGATCCTTTGTGAAACTAGACAAAAGAATGTGTGTATGATTGTTGGAAATGTTAATTCCAGACAAGTTTTAGAGGTGTTATCTTCTCTATATGGAAAAGAAGAATCTGAACTCGCTGACATATTATTTAAAAATACTTGCTCAGTATTTAATTTACATTGTTAATTAAATTTTTGCAAATACACTGTATACTATTTTTCATTATTCTTATGTAAGTTATTTTATTTCAATGAATTTCTATTGTTATTATTATTGTTTTTTATTATATTATTACTTAATAAACATGTGGTTTGCTTGAAATTCTATAACATTGATCAATTAGTAATTCAACAGCATTTCTGAGTTTTTACAACCTTTTTTAAACATGACATTTCAATGTCTTGTCAAGTCCTTCCAGGGTTTGCTAAAGTTAACTGCTACACTTTATTAGTAGGGAAGATATAGAAGTTAATGATGAGTTTACGATTAAGAAAGCATTGTATTCTAATAAAAAAAATTGTAAGTTTATGAAGAAGGATAAAACCCCAATTATACAGCAATAATTTCATCAAGTGCATCTTCCTAAGTCAATGTCCCTATTTTTACATGTGAACACAGGTGGGTAGGAAACCAAATTAGATTGGTTTTGCCATAACCACACCCTCTCGTTCATTTAAAACACACAAGAATCACTTCGAACAATTCAAAACAATGGGTTCACATCAAATTAAGGACTTTTTAAAACTATAACTTTATAATGTAGAGTGTTTATATTGTATAGCTAACATAGCTACTTTGACATATAAAACAAACAACACAATAAAAAATAAAAAAAAACGTTTAAAAAAATTGAAACTTATGAATGCCTGATCTGCTTTTGTGGTAGTCTTTGATATTTTTTTCTTTAAATAATTTTAAGCATGTGTTAAAAAAAACTACATCAGTTGACTCCTTATAGTGCAAAAATTGCCACTTCTCGAACCAACAGTGTTAGGACCTCTGAGCTATGTTTTTCCAAAAAAATTGCTTTGGAAAACCACACTGCTCTTAAAACCGTGCATTTCATTACAATATACGTAGCTAAAAGATAGCTATGCCAGTTTATATTGGTTTACAACCTTGACCACACCCAAGCCACACTTTTTTATCTTAAACCACAAAATTGATATTTATAGCCGTTTAACTATTGAAACAACAAGCTTGCCAATTGAATTCAGGACCCTGTTATTTTATAAACAGTGTAGGGATGTGAATTAATAGCCAAAAAGTTACCCATACTGCAGGAACTAGCTAGGCAATGTAGCTGGCACTCCAACCATCTTGCTTTCTAGTGATGCTCATGTTCAAGCCCTACAAGAAGAGTCTGCCAACAATTCTAGAGGGTGAACACCCATATGCAGCTGCTTAATTTTTGTTCTTAGTATGAATAGCTTAGTAGAATCAGTATCTTTCAGTTCTACTAGATCAGTGGCGCAGTGTCCCATATTATCTCCAAGTATTAAGTTCCACAAATGACTGCATTATTATTATTATATTTTAAATCTATTCAGAGTTACAAACTTCATAGAAGACAACTGATCACTGATTACATGATATAATGACTACTGTGATATAACTAAATGCAGAGATAATGTATACATACCTAAAAAAAATAATAATAATGAAGATATTAAGTACACAAATTTGTCTGGGGTGTAATTCTTAGCAAAGGATACATAATAATACAAGTAAAGAGTCGAGTAAATAACTTCAGTTCAACAAGTTAGCTTCGCCCATGACTGATGTCATAAATAAATGTAATACAGCGGAACCTCCAAATTATGGACACTGTTTTGTCTATTATACAAAGGTGTCCTTTACATAGAGGTTCTTATTTGACTGCTTATTTAATCTCTACCGCATTCAAGAACAGAAAAATCACTACAATAAATTCAATGGTAACAAAAAAATCAATGAAAATAAGAAGTGTTTAACATCTTTCAATACTTGGATTGCCTCCTGAAAACTTGCCAATTTAGGAGGTGGTGGCAAAATATCCATATCTTCGTCTGATTCATGACAGTACTCATCATCAGGTTCAGTTAAGCTCTGTAAGAAATCTTCTTCCCATGTTTCAGCCACTAACTCTGCACAAACTGGGAGATCTGCATCTCCATCAACATATTCAGTTGCTGGACAACTTTCATCACCCACTCTCTTCCTAATCAGCTTGCCCAATTCCATTCTTACATCAACATCACTAAATGGATCAATTGTACTCACACATGTACTTGCAACATCTAATTCAGTTGTCAGAATTCCAGCAGTTTTAAAGCGTTTCACTATGGTATCTGCCTTCACTTCTCTCCATGCATGAACAGTCAAATAAATAGCCGTCAGTAGATTGACAGACTTAGCTACCTCAGATGCTGAATTACATGTATCAATTTTAGCTAAAGCATAATGGAGGAACACTATTTTGTAGTGCACTTTAAAGTTTTTTTATGATGCCAAAGTCCAGTTGCTGTAATCTAGAAGTTGTATTAGTTAGTAGAAAAACAATACATCCCTTTAAGATCTTCAGGGTGACACCCAGCATTGTCTAACAACGATAAAACAGACCGACCTTCCATGCTCATTTTTCAATTAAATACAGTCAACACACTATGCAAGATTTTATTTGTCATCCAGGCTTTCGCCTGACTAAAATACCTCACCGGTAGATTATTTTTAAGTACACCACAAAAACACCTAGGGTTCTCAGATTTCCAAATTATTACTGCAGCTGCAGTAACTAAGAAAGCTATTGTAACTCTCTGTTTAGACTTTTTCAGGTAATCTCTCTTTCAGGGACTGAATTGTGACTCCTGAAACATCCCCAAATTCACCCTGGATTGTAACTTGTCGAATGTTATACCTTTTTTTCTGTCCATTTTTCAAGCCATCCATTCATACCCTTAAATCCTGGCTTTTCCAGCTGCACAGCAATGTCCTTAGCCTTCTGAGTAACTGTGGGCCATCGGGATAAATAATTTTAGAGTAGGCAAGTAGATACCGTTCATATAAAGCATCATTTATATCTGAATATTCTGAAGTACGAGGGCTTTCATCTTGCTAACAAACTGGATGCATTAGACTCCATATAAAGTAATAATAGATTCCTTAGATTTCAGGATAGTAGAAATCTGAGTCTTACCACAACAAAATATTTCACCAAGGACACAAACTGACAAAGAAGGGTTACTTTCCGATTTCTTAATGACTTCAACTTTCTTTTCCAAGGTTAGATGGCACTGTTTCTTGCCAGCAACAGAAGTAATTGCAGCACATACACAACTCGACCACCAAGGTAGCAGCTTTGATAAAGCAGGTGAGAGGTCACGTGCACTGATTATTACATTATAGCTCACTCTAACTCGGATAGTTCAAGCTTGCCCTGCCTGCTAAGTAAGCTACCAAGAAGATGGCTCTGTAGTTCTTTGAAAGTCACTGAATTGCAATCGTACATTAGAGGGCAACATGTGTACAAGGATGTGTCGACACCAGTGGTGGGTGAAGTGCTACTGCTAAAGAGAGAACCTGACAATGTCAGAGATAACTGTGCGAGGATTAGTCCGGCGTAGCCAGACCTTTTACCGAACCGCTACGCGCTCTGCGCGCTACATGGGTCTGGCTACACCGGACTAGGGGAGGATATAGTCAGATCAGATTTTCAATAACTCATAATTATTTGCGGTCCACTACCTTTACCTTCTCTTTCCTAGCCTCCCCATTTGAGCCACGCTCTTTGCGTGTATGGTTTGCCGGTGGTGCTAGGCCTTAAGCTCTCACCCCTCCCCTCTCACTGAGTGGTGTGAAGGGGTGAGAA